>Ga0315549_1001320_pt1 | contig 26107 bp, 13 predicted proteins | sample SalMarSW160200MG_FD_203101 | JGI IMG/M metagenome (GOLD analysis project Ga0315549, IMG submission 203101) | Salt marsh sediment microbial communities from the Plum Island Ecosystem LTER, Massachusetts, United States - Salt Marsh Sediment SW1601-200 ... | reverse complement strand
TGGGCTCATGTCTGCAGAGTAGGTCATTGGATTTGCAGATAAAAGAGGTATGCTTGAAATATGTTGTATACAATATGCACAGATATGTGAGATGTTGTTTTGTCTTATGGATGATTTCTACACAGCCCAGCGACCGAAAAGCGGAAATTGCAGTTCGACAAATAATATTATCCATGATACCATTAATGGAACCCCCTTCATGGATAGTTGGTTTCTCCAGAAAGATAGGACTGAGTCACCATCATTCAGGGCATCTTTCAAGGATGCTTACAGGACTGATAGCATCCAAAAACAAGACGAGAGACGGCATTTCAAGAATCTCTCCCGAAAGTCCTGACCAGAAGGCGGCAAACAAATTCTTCAATGACTACGACTGGGACGCCGCCGAAGCTAACAGGTAAATGATCCGCGAACTCCAAAGGCATGATGAAACGAGATGGAAGAAAAGAGGGATCGGTATCATAGACGACACCATAATCGAGAAGACAGGGAAACACATAGAGGGGACCGGAAAGTTCTTCGATCACGGGAAGGGAAGATTCGTCTGGGGCCACAGCATCGTCAGCCTGCACTTTGCAGACCACAAGACAAGTTACGCCCTGGATTACAGGCACTACGTGAAGAAAGGAGAGCCGGGATTCAGGACTAAGATAGAACTTGCAAAGGATCTGATAACAGAAGGTATAGAGAAAATGCAGCTGCCAGCCTTCACGTTCATAGGGGATGCATGGTACCTGTACAAGGATCTTGTGGATCACATAGAATCATACAAAAGGCTGTGGATATTCGCATCCAAATCGGACAGACTGGTACTTGTGAACAGGAGGTACATGAGGATATCGGAATACTGCAAATCACTCAATGACTCCGATTACACCGAAACGGAAGTTGAGGGGGTACGCTTCTTGTCCACTGCAAGACCCTCTACTTCAAGTCTCTTATGAAGAAGGCAAGGCTAATAATATCCAGGAAGGGAAAGGATGTGCTGTTTCTTGTCACGAACAGGTCGGGAACCTCCAGAGTGATTATATCTGACTATATGCTCCGCTGGAGTATCGAAACGTTCTATAAGGATGCAAAACAGCACCTTGCTTTGGACAAGTGCCAGATGAGAAAACTGGACGGTATCAAAAGGTATTGGTACCTCGTTCTCATGGCCCATTCTGTCCTGAGGTTGGGTGCAGGTGAAGGTATCCTGTCGGGAATCGTTTCAGGAAAAGCATAGTCGGTAAGGCTAAAGGGGCATGTCTCGATATGATAAGCAGGTTCTTGGCCTGGGTGATAGAATCGGGAAAGTGTACAACGGAGGTTATTGATGTGATAGTCGGTAGGTTTTTATAGGTTCAAAGTTGAGTAATTAAAAAGGTATTATGGTATCAGAAAAAATAACTTTGATTATACCACACATTAAAGATTACTGGCTATTTAAAATGTTTGAAATTCTCTATATCGCAAAAATATTGACAAATCTTGATCAGAACAGAATAAGATATAAAATAATAAATCCTAATGAAAAAATGATTAATTCTGATAAAGTTTATAATGATTGTGTAAGTTTTATTAAAATATTGACAAAAATTTTTCACAATAAACAATATATTCCAAAAAATTATATATTTGGTAAAGAAGATGCTCTTTTAAAAAATGTGCTAAGAAAATTTGTTTTTAATCTAAAATCATTAATATCGGGGGGGTATTTACTATTCTATCAGCCTTACTTCAAAGAAGACGTGTATACTTATTTGTGTATTTTGAAAGAGATTAAAAATTGTTTTAATGATAAAAAGATAATATGTTGTGGTACTTATTTTTCTGTTAACTCCATTAATTTACTTGAAAGGTATCCGTTCATTGATTATATTCTAGATTTTTACCCCGGAGATTCAGTTTCCAAAATCATACAAAGAACTCAGAATAAAGATATAGACTCAATTACATATATAAATAAAAATGGGATTGGAAAAAACAGAATTAGTGAAAAAACAATCATCCCCAATTATTATATATTAATAAAAAATCGAAAAATTTTACCGATTGAATACGCCTATGGTTGTCCGTACGACTGTTTTTTTTGTGACTATAAAAACATAGTCCAGCAATTTCAAATGAAGGATATAAATAATTTAATTGATGAAATAAAATTCTATTATAAAAAAGGTATAAAATACCTGTGGATCCACGATCCCAGTATAAATTTCAATGAGGACCATCTACGAAAATTTTGCATTACGCTCATCAAAAATAAATTAGATTGCAAATGGTCTGCACCTTTAATTCCATCACTGTTAAGAAAATCTACATTCAATCTAATGAGCAGAGCTGGTTGTATACATCTAAGGATGGGAGTCGAGACTGTAGATGAAGAAATATTGAAAACATTTAATAAGTTCGTGTGCTTAAGAAGTGTTGAAAAGGTATTGAAGAACTCATCTAAAGCTAATATAAAAAATACACTATCATTTATGATTGGATTGCCTGGAGAAGGTGTGGATGAAAATTTTAGTAAAATGCGGTTTATAGAAAAAAATATAAGATATATAAATTCTGTCAAATTATACATTTTTCAGCTTAGAAGAAATACAAAAGTGTTAAAAATGGCTGACAAGTTCAACCTAAAACCCAGAGAAGATTCGAAAGACAATAGATATTTAGAATATGATGAAATTCATGGTTTGACTTGGGAAAAAATCCAGGAGAAACATCAACTTTTATATGGAGAAATGATATCATTTTTGCGGGAAAATAAAATTCCAAATATTATCCCAGAAAAATATTTTGTTAAATTGATAATAAATAACACACCTAAAAGGTAAACAAGACGGGTACTTAAATTTCTGTACATTCGATCCGTATTGGCAACACTGACTAGTAGTTGGACACACCGATGGAATTATTTATTCAAATCAATAACTTGATAATCCAATTTCAAATTACCTTCGTTACAGCCAATACAGCAGGAATTGTCTTCCTTTCTACGGAGGCAATTTTTTATAAACTGCTTGTACTTATCTGACTTCAGAATTTCTTCCAATGATTTGTCAAATATGCTGCCTAAATTAAATTTATCGATGTCCTTTCCAACAACATAACAGCAAGGTATTACAGTCCCATCAGAGTTTATTACTAGTTCATTAAGTGGTTTATGGCATGTATGACTTTCTGGTGTGTTCTGATGATATCTGCTATATTTTTTTTCTGTTGGTAAGAGATCTTTCCATTTTTCTCTCTTGATTAAAACTTTCTTCAGCCTTAAATAGTCTGCACCGAGATTTCTGGCCAGTTTCTCTATTTTTCTAATTTCATGCTTGTTATGTTCCATTATTATAAATTGTATCTCTATCTTCATTTTTGACTTAGCCTCGTTTCTTCGCTGGACTAATTTCTTTGTATTGTCAACTACCAAATCAAAATCTCCACCAATCCTAAATTTGGAATAAGTTTCGGGTGTTGCCCCATCCAGCGATATGCTTAAATAATCTAGATTCGAATTCAAAAGGGAGTTAATGTTTTCTTTGCTCAGTTGCATGCCATTAGTAGCCAATTTTATATGTTTTGCTCCCTTTTCTTTTGCGTATCTAATCATCTTGTAAATATATTTATTCAATAATGGCTCTCCATAATTATACAAGCTTAGATTGTTGATAACATCGATATTTTTGTCTATTATTTTTTTGAAATCTCCAAAAGACATGTCTTTTTTCTCTCTTCCGTCTTGGTGAGAGAAACAGGTTGGACACCTCAGATTGCATCTGTTAGTTGGCTCCAACATGAGATTTATAAAAAAGGGTGGGGTTTCTCCTGTGCCTTTCTGATCAGAAAATATAAAACTTTCTAACAGATTTAAAGAATTTATAGTTAATTTTTTTCTGTTTTTATCAATATGATTAATTTTTTTTATATAAACATTTTCTAATTTACAGCAATCATTACAAATAGGCAATAAGTTCGATTTTAACCTTCGGGAAACTTCTAATCCAAAAGGATTCCGAATAAACTCGCATATAATCCTCTCTCCAGCACTATTAAATCTCAACTGATTTAATTGCTTACACTGGATTTCCTTATCCTTAACGAGGTCTCTTTCCAAAAAGGATTTTGGATTACTTTGCATCGCGTCGGGCTCAAAATTTATTTTTATCTTATTTTCTTTTGAGATTTTTTCCAAGGAATTGAAAAGCTTGATAAGCACAGTGTAATCTTTTACCTGATTATCCAGTTTGGGGCCTTGAATCTTTAGTTTGGGTATTATCTTTTGGCTTTCTTCTCTTGCTTTTTTCGAAAGGTTCATCCCGTAAATCAACTTCTGATTTTTGATCCCTTTGCCTGCCAAATCTTCACAAAGTTTGGGTATCTCTTTTATATTGTCTTTTTTTACAACGGTGCAAACGTTGACGTCAAAAAAATCTTTGGCTGCTTCTAAGGCACTGGCACATTTATCGAAAACTCCGGGTCCCCTTTCTTTGTCATGATATTGCCTGAGACCATCTAATGAAAAATTTATTTTCTTTAGACCAATGCAATCTTTTAACTTTTTTAGTGTATTCAAATCCACCAATGTTCCATTTGTTGTTACTTCATATGTGACGCCTTTGATGTCCAGATAATCCATCATTTTAAAAAAATCTTTGTTCAGAAAAGGCTCGCCCCCCACAAAAGAAACGTGTGTAATGTCCTTGTGCTTTTCCATTATTTCTTCGAATTTAATAATGCTCATATCTGGTTCAACGAAATTCCTCAGTTCGCGTTGGGTGCACATTTTGCAGTTGAGATTGCAGTTCAAGGTCGTTTCTATATTTGCTGTTTTCATTTCAAAAAATTCATCGGTATAATCCTTGAAAGAGCCGCACATTAACATGCAAGACTTGCACTTAAAATTTTTGGCCATTCTTTTCATGCCTTTGATGGGTTTTTCCATGATGTTCCCTGATTTTGCCTCTTTTATGCAGAAAAAAGAGTCCCCATTGGGCATGATTGTCAAATGCTCTTTTGGTACGGAACATGCCGAAGGTCTTTTTTTGTTCGCAAGATAAAAGGGGATGTCCCGAGAGAATCTTGATTTCTTATAGTCTCCTCTTTCATACATCATGTCTGCTATTTTGAATGATTGGTTTCTTATTTTGCACAATTGCGCTTTTGTGAATTTTAGATTCAGACTCTTGACTTTATTGGTGTAATTTTGCATATCCTCTGCTGGCTTAAATGAGAAGTCGCACTTCAATCTAGTAGATAATCTATAAACTGCTAATATCTGATTATAATTCTGTGGTAATAAAGTTAACTTTATTTCAATCTCTTGGTCCGGGAATAATCTTCTTATCTGCAAAATTGTATAAACAGTCCTGTTGAAAGCCCCATCCAAGCCCCTTATTTTATCGTGTGTTTTCCCTATACCGTCAAGGCTTATGTTCAATTTTAATTTCAAATCCCTGTTTTGATTGAGAAACCTTAGAATTCGCCGGGTCAATAATCCATTTGTGGATATCGCCTTAAAGCTGTCTGGAAATCTTTTTTCAATCAAATCGACAATTTCCTGTAAGTCCTGCCTCAAAAAAGGTTCCCCTCCGCCTAATGAAATATCGAAACTTTTTTTGTATTTTTCATAACTCCTCCTAACAATTTCATCATTCAAAATCTTCTTGATATCATTTATGTCCAATTCGTTTTCGTCTTCATTTTGCCAGATATCACAATGGGTACACCTAGAATTGCATTTATTGGTGATTATCCAGTTAATACTTTTTATCAGTTTGTTTTCATTCATTCCATCAACCGAAACAATTTTCATATATGCGGTATCCCTGCTTGCAAACACTACATTTGCCTTTACCTTCAAAAGCATTATTTACAAAATCGAAATATTTGTCTGAGATTAAGGTTTCCAATAAGCTTTTCTCGTTTATGTTTCCTATCTGAATGTTGTAATCGTCAAGATAGCAGCACGGACTTAGTTCTCCGTTTGCGTTTATTCTGATTTGTTTTTTTGCTATATCGCATGCGTTATCAGAATGTCCAAAAATAGAAGCCAAGCTAGCTCTGTATTTCTCCTTATTGAACAGTAATTCAATTAATAATGATTCATTATCTAATTGTTGCTTATCCAACTCTCTAAAAAATGGACTGGTTTTCAGTTTGATTTTTTTATTTATAGTCTCTTTTAAAATTAACAAAAATTCATCGAAATAAAAGGATTCGAGCTGTTCTTTGCTGAACCTCAATTTTTCTGATTTGTTGATGCTAGTATCTACTAATGTAAAAGATACCGATTTGATATAATCTGATAATAGTGGGATTATTTTATGAATTCCCTGGAAATTGTCTGGCCTTACTGTGACATTAATGTGTGATTTAATGCCTTTTTTGCTCAATTCTTTGATCGTTTCGATTGTTTTTTCAAAAGCCCCATTCATTCCTCGAATTTTATCATTTTTGTAGCTTTCTGGAGAATCCAGAGATATGTCTACGAGATTAACATGTTTGGCTATAAAGTTTAGCTTCTCCTTGCCAAATACTCCGTTTGTTGACAAGGAAATCTTTGATCCTGATTCTTTTGCATGTAAAATTAATTTCTCGAATTCTTTGTAGAGTGTTGGCTCACCGCCAGTGAAATTTATTGTCTCTACACCAAACAATTTTGCCTGATTTATTATCTCTTTTACCTTTGGAAAAGCCAGCCTTTCATTTTTCTTTTTCCAGCTGCACATATCACAGTTTAAATTACAATTAGTTGTTAGTCTAATTTTCATGTCATTGAGACTTGAGGAAATGACTAAGAATCTAGCTGTCATTTCGGCGCCATTAAGACCTTTGTCGTATTTAATTCCTTTGGTTTTATTTATATTTTCGACTATCTTCGATATCAACTCATCGTTTGAAATTTTATTGTAATCAAGTACTTCGAAGAAATTTTTGAGGTGTGCTGCTCTCAACTTTTGCTCTTTGTCTGTTATTCGAGGAAAGATCATTGATTTTGTGTTAGTCAACAACGCGTTATTAACAGAATTATATCCTCCCATCGATATAGACAAGTCTGCTGCATTTACATAGTCCAAATAATTTGGATTGAATTTTGTGATTAGAATGTCTTTTTTGTTTTTTATTTTATTTTTGAATTGCTCATAAATCTTAGGATTTATTGAAAGTCCGGTTGTAATTAAAAGGAGAGTGTCTAGTTTTTTATCCAACTCTTCTTTAATATCAATCAGCTTATTGATAATCTTGTGGCCATCAATTCCTCCACCTATGCTAGCTACAATTAGTTTTTTATTCCCGAGTCCAAGTCGTTGTCTAATCTTATTTTTTCCAATTAGTTCGTCTTTTCTTCTTGGAACCATCCTGCCTGTAAAAATGGTTTTTTCTTTCAATATTTTCGGTTTTTTAAAACTGGTTACAAAGCCTATGTCTTCATCAGAATGGACCAATACACCGGCGAACAATTCCAGATTTTTTTCCAGTCTTTCAACGTCAACTTTCTGTTCAATGATGTCTCTTACTGAAGAATAGATTTTGCAATTATTCTGTCTCATTTTTTTGATAACGTGTACTAATTCTTTTTCCAAAGAGCCGCGGCCAAGGGGGAAGTGTTCGAAAATAGCAATATCTGGACTGAATATCTTTGCAATCTTGTCCAGTATTTTTTTCCTTTTTTCAAATGTGGATTTGACGTCTCCTTTTGAACTTAGGCCCGAAAATAAGCCACGTCTTGCTCCGAAATAAGGTAGATTTATTACTTTTGCATATTTATTGATGTTTAGTTCCGGCTGTGGCTTGCCGCTGTTTATGACAATTATCTCATAATTATTATCACATTTATTTAGCGCTTTGCATATTGATAAGATTCTGGTACCGTGTCCCAATCCACCGAAATGGTGATAATAAAACAATATTTTTTTCATTTTTCATGATCCCTCCTTAAACCTGTAATGAATTTGCGTTTGCACACTTTGCAAACTTCACTCTTGGGATAATGATTGATATCCCTCAATTTCTTGTATTTATCAGAATTCCAAATATCAAAGAAACGCTGGTTGTTAACGTTTCCGAGATCAAAATTGGCGTCCTCAGAATCACAGCATATGGTAACTTCGCCATTTGCCTGTATTCTTGCCGAATTGAGAGCTTGGGAACATGGAAATGATTTATACAAACCGCAATTGTAATCTTCTTTCAGATAATAGTCTATTTCTTTATTAAATCTTGCTGGGTTACGCCTTAATTCGTGTATTTGATATGTGATCGGTTTGTTCCACAAACCGGGAAACATGGGGTCGATATTCACTTTGATTCCAAATTTTTTCCCACCAATCAATAATAAGGGAACAATCTTGAAATAGAATTCACACATTTGTTCTTTTGAGAGTCTGAGACCATCATCTATTGTTATATTCGAAAATATGGTGTGAGAATAAGCAATAGTATCAATTCTCAACTTGTCTGCCAAAAGCAACGCTTTGCAAGAATCAGTATAATTGAGGGAATGTATTGTATAAGTAATCTTTGTCTCTAAAGACTTTTTGGCTGATTTTAAGTATGTTAATGCGCCTCTGAGTTTCTGAAAGCTGCCAGGCATTCCACAGATCTTATTATGAATCTTCCCAACGGGGCTGTGAAGTGAAGTACTCAACATAAATAATCCAGCTTCGATTAACTCATTACAGTATGTCTTATCTATAACATAAGCGTTTGTGAGTAGATTAACACGAAGCCCAAGGGAAGAAGCTTCCTTTATTATATCAATCAAATCGGGCCTTAAAGTTGGTTCACCTCCTGTGATGGATATGTTGCTTACGCCAAGTTTTTTCGCATCATTTAATATTTCTCGGATTTTCTCTCTGCTTAATTCGTATTGCTCCTTTTTTACAAGACGGGACACTGCTTGTCCGCAAAACATGCAATTTAGATTACACTTTTTGGTCAACTGTAAAGTAAGGGAATGCAAACTTTTATCTAATTCCAAATCATGTAATCCTTTTTTCATTTCACAACCACCGTTCTATATTTCCCCCTGCACAATTCTCCTCCTTTGTAGGGAAAAATGATATCGACAATTTCTATTTCCATTTCTGAGTCAGCGAACATTTTTCTGAACATTTCTTTGATCTTTTTTTGATCGTAGCCCTTGGATTTATCTTCTAGCAGCAATTTAATGGTGAATTTCTTTTCTTCAAAGATTACCTGATACATCAGTATGTTGTCCGCATTGTAAAAGATCGGGTCAACCTCTAAGGAGGGTATTGCTTTTCCATTGTAGTATATCAAATCTTCTTCTCTTCCCATAATATTTCCCATTATCGGAGTGGCCAAACCGCAAGTGCATCTTTTTTTATCTATGATGTACGCCAAATCACCAGTGTGGTACCTAACAAATGGCATGACATCATTTCTTAAATCTGTTACGATAACTCTCCCAATATCTCCCCTTCCGAATTTTTTATCAGGTACAACTTCTACATAGACTGCGTCTGTAAATATGTGGTTGTTGCCATGTTTACAAGTAAACGTGATTGGTCCAATTTCAGAACAGCCATATTGGTTGAATACCTCACATTTGAGGTATTTCTTGATTAGTTTTCTGGTCGTTTGTAAGAGGGGTTCGTAGGTGGAATTGATAGCATAAGTCTTATCCAACTTCAAGTTATATTTCTTGAACATGAATAATAGCAGTTTAAGGTAATTAGGATTCGCGTGTATTAATCTGCTTTTTGAATTTTTGAAAAAATCATATCTTTTTTTTATCTCTTTTTTTCCTTCATTGAGAAAATTTGTTGCAATTATGGTCGAATCGCTGATTTCATCTGGCGTGCTTTTGGGGACGCAACCGGTGTTAATGCAACTGCTTGTTGTTAATTTCAGCCAAGGATCCCCTATTCTCCAAAGACCTGAATTCAAAAAAGATACAGCCATTCTTGGGAAATCAACGTGTTTTGACGGCTTTGCAAACAAGAAAGCGTCTTTGCCTGTAGAAGAAGTTCTGCAGATGCTATAATCTTCTTCAGGATAATTTTTAATAAAATCTTGGAATGTCCCTCTTAGTTCATCTCTTGTTGTCATTGGCAATTGTTTTATGTTGAAATTTTCTGATAACTCGCCTTGAAATTTCTTCTTGTAAAATTCAAAATTTATGAAAGCGAAATAAACCATATTCATCAGTTTTTGTTTCATCACCGAATCCTTGTGTTTAACTTGGTTTAGGTACGATTCTAATATGGAATTTACGTATCTGGGTTTCTTGCATAACCTCTCGCTCATCTAAACCACCTGTTCATCTCCTTTGTCTGTGCAAGATTCCTTGCGCACTGGTTTTTGAACTTGCATTTTCCATTTAACATGTCTTTCCTGTATTTTTTGTAGTCTTCTGTATTCCAGAGCTCAGAGAATTTTGTTTTGAATACATTGCCGATAGCCAATTCAGACCTTCTTGGCATGACGCAACAAGGATAAACATTCCCTTTCCAATCAATAGTTATGTGGTCTAGGACTCCAAAGCATTTGCATTTCTGGTAGAAAAACTTCCCATAATCCATGTTACAATAATTTTCAATTTCTTCTTTGAATTGATCCGGGTTATTCCTTAATTCTAACACCTGCTCTTTTTTCGGCAGTCCCAACAATTCATAGAAGTATGGGTCTATACTGACAGGAATCTTCCATTTCAAACTTTTGATTAATATTTTTGGTACTATTTTGAAATAGAATTCCTCAAACTGGGATTTTTCTAGTTTCAAATTTTCTACATCTGCCTTATTCTTATCATTCAGATTGACAAAAGAGACCTTGTCTGCATCCAGTTTTTTCCCGAGATCGAGCATTTTGTCGAGGGTTTTATAATTGACGTTGGTTACCACAGAATTCAAATATACATTAATCTTTGGGTTGTATTTTTTGGCTAGTATGGAAACTTCCAAATTTTTATTAAAAGAGGTCTCGTTTCTTCTGAGATGGTTATGAACATCAGCAAAGGCTGAGTCTATTGACAGATAAATGTCATCAAGAAAGTTGATAATGTCTTTTAATTTTTCCTCGTTCAAGAGTAATGCGTTCGTTTTTATTCCGACCCTGAAACCTCTTTTTTTCGATTCCTTTATTAATAAGGGGAGGTCTTTCCTCAGTGTGGGTTCTTGACCATGAAACCTTATATAAGTCACACCAAAATCTTTCAAATCATCAAGGAGTTCAAGGACATGTCTTGTGGAGAAGTCAGATTCTATTTTATTTTTCCAGTTATCGCACATGATGCATCTGCAGTTGCAGCCCCCAATAAGATGGAGATCCGCTCTGAATTTGGATGCTTTTTTGTTTTTCTTCAGTGCGGATATATTACCGATGTGGTTGGTGTCCAACACATTATCATAAATTGATTCTGTTTCTGGAATCGAATTGAGACTGTTAAATTTTTTCTCTATCCAAAATCGAGCATTCAGGCAAATTTCGAATGTTTTATTTGGATTTGTTAAGATATCATTGATTTTTGTTGATGTTGCTTTGTAGTCGTTTTCTTTTACAAGATATCCGGTAATGCCATCTTTTATTAATTCGGGAATCCCCGAATGCTTAGTTGAAATTGCCGGCATCCCAGAGGCCATGGCTTCTTTCAATACATTTGGTATGCCTTCTTTGTCCCCATTTCTTGCTGTTTTCGAAAGCAAAATGAAAATGTCATGGTTGTATAATTCTTTTATGAAATCCTTATGAGTAAGGCAGGGCTTGATATCAACACTTGGATCTATATTCAATGATTTGATTAGATTCTCTAATTTGGATTTCAGCTCACCTTCTCCGATTAATGTTAGTTTAGCATCAGGGTGTGCTTTTAATATTTCTTTAAACGATTTTAGGGTTATATCAAAACCCTTTTTCTCCACAAATCTTCCTGCAGAAATAATTCTTAATTCATTTTTATTTATTTTTCTAGGCTTGAAAGGGATTTTGTTGACATTAACCCCCCCATAAACAACTTCAACCTTTGATGGGTTACATCCTAGTTTTATTAACTCCTTTTTCATATTCTCCGATTTCATGATAAACTTAGAGGTAATGAAGAAAAGTGAAGGCAGTGAGAAACGAATCTTATCGGTAAATAAATCATATCCTCTGATGCTGACAATTAGAGGAAGGTCGCTTTTTTTAATCAACTTATAAAAAAACAATGCCTCAGCAGCAAACTGTGCATGTAATAATTTGATGTTTTTTGACTTGATAAATTCGGAAAACAGGTTTATCCCCTCTTCATAAATTGGCAAATATTTTTTCTCAAATCGCGGCCATTCAGAAGAAAGCTTTTCGAAAGGTTGGTAGTACACAGTTTTTAATTTTTCATTGGACTGCAATATCCTCCCACAAAAATAAAATGAATTGTATTTTCTAAGATTCTCTGTTTCTTCGTAAATGAAATTTTCGCCTACTGTGTCAATATTATATCTCAAAAAAGCTATGTTTTCTTTCCTGATGGGGTGTCCATAATATTCTTTAATTACCCTTAATGCCGCATGAAGATTTCCATTTTTATGGGCATATCCATCATATTTTGATCTCATCTCATTAAGGGTTTCCCTCTCCAATGTTTTCTTAAGAATTTTGAGAGATTCTTGGGAGTTGGTTAAATCGAATATCTTAATGAATCCGTGATCGGTATATCTTTTTATCCTTTCTATTTGGGAGTCAAAAAAGCTAAAACCCGGGTTAACCAGTGCGGGAGTTTTAGCCGCTATTATCTCATTTACAGAATTGTATCCCCCCCTTGAAATAATTAGATCGGATGTGGCAAACAACTCAGGCATGTTCGACTCGTAGTCTATCACATGAAAATCCTTGAATAGAAGATTATCATGAAATAAAGGCCCTTTTACGAACAACCAGTTAATTTTTTTGTTTTTCAAATGAATTTTTTTTGCTAATTCTGCTACTTGGTTAAAAAATTTTTTGGTGTCATCTGCAATTCCACCACCGCCACTGACAACAGTTACTAGAAACTCATAACCTTTTTTCTTATACTTTTTTCTAACTTGTTTTATTTTCCCTTTTTCAGGTTCACGGAAGATGTTTCCAGCGAAGAAAATGTTTTTCTTCTCAAATCCAAGATTCAATATCTTCCAAAATCCCGGGTTTACCTCTTCTTTCTCGTGAGGAATTAAAATTAAATCTAAAAGGGGCAACGTGTCTTTAAATCTATTGAAATAACTGCTCGATTTAATCTCCCTTAAAATATAAACCAAGAAAATGTTTTTCGATTCAGCATACCCAATGGCGTTTGGTAAAATTGCCTGATCAAAGAATAATATGTCTGGTTCGAACTTTTTGATTTGCTCTATAACGGGTGACTCTTTTTGTCTAAGATACTCTTGTACAGAAATGTTTTTTCTGCTCAATTCCTTTAATTCTTCTGAACTTTTCCCTACAACTACATATTCAAATCTTTCCTTTTCAAAGACTTCCGTGAAATTGGTAGTTGTTACAAAAAGTATTTCACAGTTTATCAGTTTCCTTAATGCTTTGGCTATGTTTAATGTCCTAAATATGTGGCCAAGTCCTATTCCGTTTATTGCATGAAACATTATTTTTATCATATATACCCACAAATTCCCTCCCTCAGATTCTTATCGATTTCATTCACAATACTTGGGGTTAAATGAACACAATTGCGACACCCCTTCCACATTTCTTTATTAAAATCGATGCCTTTCTTTGACTCGTCTACAATTTCTTTTGCTTTGTTCGAGAAGTAAATGTTTTCAAAACAATCCTCATTCACATTTCCAAGAGGTATTTTATTTCCACAACAGAAATACACAGTCCCGTCTATTGATATCTTTTCATAAAGCCAGATATTGTAACATTTGAAGAATTTAGGTCTAAGTTCCTGAGCATCTTTGTGAATCAGAAATTCTTTGTTTTTCAAAATATTTTTTATCTCGTCTAAGTTTGTTTCGATGTTTGATGGCTCTGCGATTTTCTTTGCTTTTATTATCTCTTTGGACAAAAATCTGACTTGATTTGTATTTAAAAACAATTTTTCCTTTAATTGTGGGTGAGATAAAAAGACAAATCTGAAATCTATTTTCTCAATACCCAATTTTTTAACCACTTCAATATAATCGATTATCTCTTTATAATTAAAAGAAGTTATGATATACCTCAAAATTACATCGGTGTGTTCATTGGCTCTCTTTATATTCGATAAAACTCTAAAAAGTAAATTTTTATTTTGTCCGTGAATAAGTTTATATTTTCGTGGGAAAATGGTTGACAAATTCACTACAAAGCGTAGATTATTTTTTAGATTTGGGATTGTATTTTTCAATTTCTTCAAAAAGTTGGTATCAAGAAAGGTGGCGTTAGTTAAAATTTTTAATCTAAAACCGTTACTCAAAGCATATCTCATCAATTCATTGAAATCTGGATGTAAACAAGGCTCGGCATATCCGCAGATTTCTATAGTTTTGACATGTAGTGACTTTGCCTCATCAATTAAACTCTTAATTTTTTGTTTGTCTAAAAAATCGAAGGGTGCTCTCTTTTCCCAGCGTTGGCAAAATGCGCAAGAATAATTGCATTTATTTGATATCTCCATATCGATAGTCTTCGGTCCAATTAATAACTTTCCACAGTTGATAGATTGCAAACGAATTTTCTCGTAATCAATCTTCACATTATTGCTTCGAAATATGGTCATCAGACCAAGAAGAGTCTTGCGGAATTCGTTCAAAGATGCACCATCCAGTTCCTTAGCTACCATTACGTCAAAAGTAACCTCTTTACACAATTTTGGTAAATATTTCATGTGGTTTAAAACTTTCTTAAAATCGGTGCCAAAAATAATTTTTGCTGAATAATTATTGTCAATAAAAAACATACTTTTTTGTTTTGAGAAAAGAGATTTTTTTAAATCTTCCATTAAAAGGAAATGGAATTTCTGGGATTTGAGAAAGGACATCAGCTCTTTAAAGTTATCGAAGTCGGATGGACGCATTTTTGGGGGGTGTAATACTATTCCAAGGTATTGATTAGAACTGGACTCTTCCTTAGCTTTGGTGAAAAATTCTTCTTTGGTGAAATAAATTCCAGAATCATGAGATTTAATCAAATCGAGGTTGACCGGTAAATTTAATAAATCTTCATCTTGATAATTGATGCCCTTTTTCAGTGATATGAGATTAAAACCACTGTATTTCAATATCTTCAAAGTTTTTGAATCATATCCGTAATACGGGGGTGTGAATATCTTGCTAAAATCGTTTCCAAACGCTTTTCTGAGAATCTCCGCTCCTTTTAGAATGTCTTCTTTCTGTTGTTTTAAAGTCCTAGATGGGCCAAATTCATATTTTGGGATTTTTTGGGGGTTGTTGTTTTTGTGGCCAAATCCATGCTGATTAATGGATATTAGTTCGGGGTGCTTTTGCTTCAAACCTTTTAAGAGATTAATTAAATCTTTTTCTAATAAATCTGGAACAATTTGCAGGTTAACTGGAATTGAATGTTTTATTGTAAATTCTAGTATATCCGAGAGGTTTTTATCTTTTCTATAAACATCGTCAATTCTGATAAAAGCGTAATTGTCTGGTTCTTTGAATATTAATTTATCTTCTAGAAGTGTTAGTTCAGAGTTTCCCCTTAAGCTGGGGAGTGTATGATAAAATCTTTCGAAGCAATATTTTTTAAGCTCTTCCTTCTTATGCTTATTAGCAATATAGATTAACACATGCATACTGGATATGAATTTGCTCCTGTCCAACATTTTTTTATCCGAGCTGTTGTATGAAAGACAATATTTGCAAAATTTCGGGTTATGTCCCTTTTTAACCAGTCGGTATCCTAGTTCGATATCCTGGCCACCCCATTGGACAATATTTTCATCAAATTGGGATTTCAAAAATAAGTTTTTTTTAATCGAGAAATTTGCTGAAACAAAATATTCCCATGCTTTCTCTTCATATTTTTTCGGCTCATCAAATATTTCTTTTCTAAAATCATCTATTATCGGTCTTATTTTTCTATTTTGATAAACCATCTCCTTTAACTTTTTAAAATCGTAGCGATATTTTTTATTTCCATATCCTGCGATATATCCTAGTACAACATCACATTTATTTTGTTCTTGTAAATGATTACTCACTAATTTTGGATGTGCTATCATGTCTTGATCCAAAAAAATTAGCACCGAGTTCTTAGCGTTTTTCGCTCCAAAATTTCTAGCTATGCCTGCACCAAATATGTTTTGGTTGCTGAGGTAAAAATATCTGATATTGATAGGGGATTTGTTTTTTAGTAAATCTACAACCTTTTTTGTGTCATCTGTGCTTCCATCGTCCACGACAATTATTTCAAAATTTTTGCAAGTTTGGTTTTCCAAGCTCTTAATCAGTGAAGAGAGCCTTTCAGAATCATTAAACGTGGGGATAATCACGCTGGCTTGGAAACTTACATTCTCAAGTCTACAGACATCATCTTCAATGTCTACATGAGATTCATTAATTGCATTCATGATAAAAATATCTTTTAAAGTTTTTTATTTTTAGAAATGTGAACCTCCTTTCTATATTCGCTAATTTGAATCGTCGTTTTTGGCTTCTTCAGATTTTTCTTCCCACGGAACTGCTATCTCTTTAGGACCATTAACATCTTCTTCGTCAAAATCCTTCTCGAAATTTTTTGATTTCATTCCTACTTGTAAGTCAGCAAGCAAGTCTTCTTGGAAAAATGCTTGCAAAATCGAAGAGTTTTTTTCTACCTTTTTTTTGTAAAATGTATAGTTAAGCAACTCATTGGAAAATTGCCCTCCAATTTTTTCTATTTCTCCTTTTTTCTTTTCTTCTTTCGGCCTTAATTCAACAACAATTTCTTTTTTTGGATCCCCACCCAGCAAAATATAAGCCTTATCAAGGAAAACGTTTGCTACTGAATAAATAACATCCAGTGGATAGATTTTTGGATTTATAAAAAACAAGTCGCAACCTTCTTTTTTCTCTATTCTAACACCATTTTTACTATTTTTCATATGAATCCCTTATAACGCTACTTTATTTTTAATTACCTCCTTAAAAAGGTAATTATTATGAGAATACCTTTCTATGATTACTCGATAATCAACAGGAAATTAAAAAAAGAGATACTGAAAGAAATAAATCTGGTTCTCAACTTAGCTGACAATTCAAGCCATGAATCTTATGTACGGGGATTAGAGAACAAGGCTGCGGATTATTTTAACACAAAATTTGCAATAGGAGTTGATTCCGGAACGACAGCATTACAGTTGGCAATGGTGGCTTCTGGGATTGGTGAGGGAGACGAAGTAATCCTCCCATCGTACACATATATATCGACAGCCTTGTCCGTATCAAATATTGGAGCGAAACCCGTTTTTATCGATATCAAAGAAGAAGATTTGACGATAAATCCTACTAGCATAGAAAATACGATATCAAAAAAAACTAAGGCAATAATCCCCGTTCATATTCATGGAAATCCATGTGATATCGGGCCCATTTTGGAGATATGTAAAAAATATAATCTCGAGTTAATCGAGGATGCAAGCCAGGCTCATGGTGCAGAGTACAAAGGTAAAAAGATAGGAAGTTTTGGAATAGGTTGTTTTAGTCTTCACACCTCCAAAACATTGGGGGGTGTTGGCAACGCTGGAATAATAACATTGAATGACAGGGGAGTTTATGACAAAATCAAAAAAATGATGGTTCCTGGTAATAATACAAAAGAGCTACTACTTTCAAAAAGAACCCCCTGTATCATGGATGCTATACAAGCAGCAATTATCAAGGTGAAATTAAGTTGTTTGGACGGGCTTAACAAAAAGAAGAATAAAATTGCCGAATTATATAATTCGTTAATAGCCAATGAAAAAATAAAAAAAATTGTTCCAAGAAAGGATTCTTGCCCTGTCTACAGGGATTATTGCATAAGAGTTGATAATCGGGAGGGGTTGAGGAGATTCTTGGGTAGGGTGGGGATAGAGACCAAAGCAAGATACAAGCTGCCTGTGCATCTAACAGAAACATTCACTTATCTGGGTTATAAAAGAGGTGATTTTCCGGTCACTGAGAAGATTTCAAGAGAAGTTTTATGCTTACCATCTTTTGTTGGTTTGACAGACGATAAGATAGAATTTGTTTGTGAAAAGATTAATAAATTCTAGGGCAATGAGACCGATTTTTCAGGATTTTCAACCAAGTCGTAACCAAAGCATGTACATTTATCGGCTTTGCAAGGTTTTGTGTTGTTATTCAATTTTATACCTTGGAATATGTTACCAAGTATGGTGTTATCATCATAACATCTTACAGCAATTCCATTAGTTTTGATTACGAAAAGTCTTTTACCAGCGTCACATCTCATTCCTTTTAAATTAAATGGTAATTTCGTTAAAGCGTGAGAGTCGTATTTCAATATCATTCTTTTTTCATCTTCGCTATATGCGTCGGGATACATTTTTCCTTCATATTTCCCTCTAAAGGGTTTGGGCTTTAATTCGATTCCTTTCGATTTAAAATATTTATAATATCTCTTGAATTTTTCATCGATTTTTGGACGGAGAACATAGTTTACATTAACATTAAATTTTTTCTCTTTAAGCAACAGTATGTTTTTAATAAAATCTTCAACCCCGTTTCTTTTCTCTCTTTCTTCAATATGTGTGGAAACGTAAATATATTGAACCTTCTTCGGATCAATCTCATTTGCAAATTCTCTTACTTTTGAGTTAATGCTTAAATTGCTATCAATCGCGATTTTATAGTGTTTTGTTAATTCCTTGCACACTCCAATAAAATTGGGGTAGATAAAAGGTTCTCCTCCTGTAAGCCCTACAATCCATGGTTTTCCTGTATCTTTTAGAGTTCTGATGATACTTTTTACAGGTAAATAATACCTGAATGTTGGTTTAAATTGACGGGCACAATACCCACAATTAAAATTACACAAATTTGTCATATACCATGATACAAAATATGTTCCCTCTTTCATTTTCAAAACTCCTTAAGCAAGGGGTCTTTGGCAAAATAACTTCCCGATATATTTTTCGCCATTGTTCTGCTTCCACCTCTACATATGGTTCTGTAGTCGCAATTTTTACATTTTCTTGGCAGGTAATCCATATTTCTAAGTTTCTTCGCTTCTTTGTTTTTCCAAGCCTTTTTCAAATTCCTCCAATTTCCAGTTTTTTCATGCGAATAATAAGTTGGACTTGCCTCCCCTTTAGCGTTTATTACCACTCTATCCGCTCCATCATCAAGGAATCCTCCAAGAGAGAACAGCCTCGCTTTGTTCATATTAGCAAAAAAACAGAAGGGAAAGGCGTTGGTCATAAAAATCCTTTCCCCATATCTTTTGTGAATATTCGTCAATATTTCGTAGAGTTTTATAATATCTTCGGGTGTGTTTATGCTGTTTTTATCGTTTCCTATAAGTCTGTAAAGCTCCCATTCTACACCTAAAGATTTGGTTAGATTGTAAATGCTTTCAATTTCGTTCAGGTTTTTGCTTAGAATAGCCGTTCCGATTCTTAATTGTATACTCACGGTTTTTTTGATTCTTCTGATTGTTCTGAGCTTGTTTTTTAATGAATCGGCTTTTCCGGTGATTTCAGAGTCAATTTCTATTCCGTGTAAGGGAATTAACAGGCTGTTTACACCTTTAAGAAGTCTCCCTGTGTATTTTTCAGATGCAAACCCGTTAGTGTTCAGCCACACTTTCATCCCCAGCTTATTGGCATGGTTTACTAATTCTTCTAGGCCATTATGTAATACAGGCTCTCCTCCCGTGAACCTTATTCTGCCGACACCCAATTCCTTGGCCTGATTTATAACGGAAATTGCCTGTTCTTGAGAAAGTGAATGTCTTCTATTATAGATTGTTTTGTTGAAGCAGAATTCACAGTTCAAGTTGCACTCTGTTGTAAGCTCTAAAGAAACTTCTCTCGGTCTATCTTTTACAGGTTTCACTTTGAAATTGTCATGTTTTTCTGGAAACCCGCCGCAAAAACTGTTAAATTTACAATGTTCGCATACATCCGATTTGATTTTTTCTTTCGATTCCAAATTTATAATATGCTCCTCCGCATCCGGCAGAAAGCAATATGGCAAATTGAAGAATATGATGCTGGTTTTCTCTTCAAATCTGTTTATTAGGTAATACAGGACCGGCCTGATTTTAAAGAGATCGGGTGGATCTTTTGTATCGATGTAAACATCGGCCGCTATCACTTTGTTCTTATTGAGAAGGGTTGTCAGTTTTTTTATCTTTTCTGCAAAATCGCTTTTGTTTACCTCAACCTTTACTTTTCCTATAATACACATTTTTATCTGTTCGGGATGATAATATTTAAGCTCTGAATGACATGAAAATGCCTCTTCATAAAGGCCCTCTGTCAATATTGAAATAATTGGCAAGGGCTGGGACTGTCCTTTTTCTACTGGTCCCCCGAGACCTTGGCTCTGAATGGGTGCCCTTCAACTGCCATCCATAGCAGGCCTGTGACCCTTAATACACGCCTGTAGTTACAGCTCCAGCGTACCCGATAAGGAAGTTGAGTCCATATGGATGCTGTACACATCGGCATGGGCATGCATAAAATTATAAATTGGTTTGACCTAATCAACTGTTGGGACCGTATCCCCTACACGTCACGATTTACAGAGGGTTTATGCAAAGTTATATTTAAGAAACAACGGGACAATTATTATTATGGATTTTATGCATTCAAGCCACATTGCAGGCAATTCGGCGAAGATCCTGGTTTTTTTCTGTATCGCTTTTCTATGTTCAAGCGGCACCGCCGGGGCGTACAATTTGACCTGCAAGCTGAAAGACCCTGATAATGTTACCGTCTATTCAAGCATAAGCCTTGGCTGGACTAAGTGGGAGCACGGCGGCGGCACTTGCACCTCATGCAGTAACTGCGACAAAAACGACAATCAGGGGACGGTTACCCGTGGCTGCACGATAGACTGCTTTGTTGGGACCCAACTCAAGCCCGAATGCTGCCAGAAAGAGGGCCAATACACGTTCGCTGCTGTGACCTATGACACGGGAGTCTCCACGTGCGATGGCGACCCTCCAACTGGCGGCGGGATAACTTGCACCCAAGGTTCGTTTTTTACACAGATTACGGATGATCTCGAATACGCTCGTACGGGTATTGTTGGCGGGTATCAGACGCCCAGATGCGCCTGCGATACCAGAACCCTTGAACTGGATTGCCCGGATCATTTTCCGGCATCATTCGCAGACCCGGCTACATGTTATGACCATTATTTTATATGGGGGCACACTTTATCACGGGAATTTACGAAGGGGAACGTCACTGACACGGGCTGCAAAACCGACTCCATTTTCGTTTCCTGGGACAAGTACCAGGAGCATTGCGCATGCAAGGTCGGTACTTACGATGTTTGGGGTTTGGGGTGCAGCGCGGGCGATTGCGCCAGCGGCGGCCTGTGCCCTGGCGGCAACTGCATCGGGAATTACATAGACTGCTGCGGCGACGACGCCCCAGGCAGTCCCGAATTCGCGATAGAGTGCGCGGACAACTGCCCATCATCGGATCCAGAATGCTTTTGCGGAGCCCTCGCTACCGAGTCTGCCAAATGGGCGTGCTGCGCCACAGGCACGGACTGCGTTTACAATAATCGATGCTATCTGAACGGTGCTTTTCAAAGCGCCACCAGCCAATGGGAATGCAATTCGGGTACATGGGAGGATGTCGTTGGTCCTTCTGCAAGCATCAGTGTAACCGATTCAAACCCGACGGGGAGGTTCTACTCAAGTGGCACCAATAATTACACTGGAGTGGCGTCTGTAAAGCTCACCGTTTCCGCCACCGATTCGGGGTCCGGCATCAAGGAATGCAGGTTCTATCAGCAGGGCACCACCCCCCCTGCATGGAGTTCGACGAGCTGCAGCGGCGCAAAGACCCTTGATCTTACAGTGGGGGATGGAGCGAAGACCATCGTTTTCCAGGCGAAGGACAATCTAGGCAATGTGAATAGCGCAACGGACACCGTTATCCTGGACACGGCGGGTCCCGGAGCACCTGTCAGAAGTCCCCTGTCCAGAAATTGGGACGATACCAATGTGGTTGTGACGGTGACTTACTCGGACTCTTCCGGCATAGCTCAGACCAATTACTGCTGGACCACCGCAACGCCGGCGTGCACCCCCAGTACGTCTTTCACCAACGGGGGCACGATTACGCAGACGGCAAGCGGTGCCTGGAAGCTTTGCACAAGTGCCGTGGACAACGTGGGCAACTCGGGTGGCCCGCACTGCTCTCCGCAGGGGGCGTACAAGATTGACAAGATCGATCCAACTACAAGCATAGTCTCTCCCGCTGCCCACTCGTCGCACTCGGTGGACTTCAGCGTCTTGTTCGCAGACGCTGATACAGGCGGTTCGGGTGTGAACCCGAGCAAATGCAAATACAGGATTTATGACGATGGTACATTGACAAAGGGTTGGACCAGCAGAACATGTTCGGGTTCGATAACGGTGGACGTGGGTGTAGACTGCTCCACTGATGGGTTAGACACATGCAGGGTGCAGGCAAGATGTACCGATAAGGTGGGGAACACGGGATCCATCGCATCGAGATATTTTTCGATAGACACGGGCTATCCGACATGCTCCCTTGACTCCATAACGGAGCTTACAAGCATGCAATACCAGCACGTTTCGGGAGCGACTGTTTATTACAGCACTGCTACGGGGGGCACTTTCAGTGTAAGGGTGAACGCAAACGACGCTTCCGGGATAAACAGGGTAAACTTCCCGAACACAGTATCCGGCGGTGGGGACGACTCCACAAGCCCTTATGAATGGAATTACGCCTGGGATTCCAGCGACAGCTACGATGGTTCTGCTACGGTAACCTGTTACGACAATGAAGGTCTGTCCGCTTCAACCACCTTCACGGTTGACAGGGACATAACACCGCCAGCGGGAGGTTCCATGGACTACCCTGACGGCTTCTGGAACCTGCCCACGGTGCAGGTTGGGTTCGGCACTGTCAGCGATTCGGAATCCGGGATCAACACTTCGACCGCCGCATTATACAGGAGGGAAAAGAGCCTGTCAGGAGGTTCGTGCACCGGGGTCTGGAGCGTCTGGGGAACGCCTATAGCTACAGGACCCAGTGTAGCGCCGCCGAACACATACTACAACGACAACACCGTTGCAAACGGCAAGTGCTATCAGTACATGTACAGGATTTACGATAACGTGCTTAATCAGGGAACATACACCTCAACAAACGTGACCAAGGTTGACCTGAATCCCCCCGCGGGACCTGCCACTATTGACGAGGGTTCTTATTCTAGCGACCCGACATTGGTGTTCACTTATGTTCCTCCTAGCGACCCCGAGAGTGGATTGGGCGACTGCTACATGCAAATAGATAATGTAGCTGATTTCTCTTCACCCATGAAGCCGTTTGAGGGGTGGATTGGAACAACCGGTTCATATACATGGGCTGGCGGAGTGGACGGCAACACATATTATGCCAGGATTCGATGCAGGGACAACGCGGGAAATGTTGGGAGCTACGGAACGCCCTCCGATGGCATCACGGTAGATATTGGTGGTCTTGAGATTCTCGTAGCAAATGCCATTGATCCGACCAAGGTCTCGAACGACTCGGTTTTTGTTACAGCGAGCACCGAATTGACCGGTGTTTACTATGAAGCTTCTGACGCGGGAGGAGGGATTGCAGATGAGGAGTATTCGCTCCACGAAGTGGTGATTGACAGTCCAGATGTCGTTATAATTGACTGGACTAGTCTAGGTATAGGACCTGCAGGCTCTTTCGTGGCAAGAAGGGTGGAACTGAACTTATCGCAGGAGGTGCCGCCGATAGCGTTGGAAAACGGAAAATCTTATTACTATAGGATTAGAATCACGGACTCTGCTAGTAATACAGTCTCAAATACTAGTAATATATTTAGTATAAGCACTTGCGAAGGGGCATCTTGCGGCAAAGGGTGCGACGAAGATGGGGCTGAGGGAGTTTGTGATGGGAATGATGTTTGTTATGTTGGTGGTGGCTGTAATTTGACCTGCGATTTCCATCTTGCGCCACCAGGGGGCGAACGGGTTTGCTTTGACCTCGCAAATAACAGAATTGATTGTACCGTTTTCTCTGCACTTTGCGGCAGATCAGGAGCGACAAAATGTGGGGACACATCTGTATGCGAAGACTCTATAAGTATGGGAGATTGCGTGGACCCGGTACTCGGTTCCGGAGAGGTTTGCAGGGTTGTCACTGGTGGGTGGACTGCATACGAACCCCCCGCAGGGAGTGAGTTTTACAGTCTCAACAAGCCGTTTAATATCACTTTAAAGGGCGTCTTTTCCAATTTAGATGAACCTCTTTTGGAATGCGTTGTTGAGACTCCGGGAGCTACCCCTGATTTTTATTTTAACAAATGGGGCGATGGCGATGCCGTTCTGGTGTTTAATTCCGGGGCCTTTCCGAGTAACAGCGACGGAGTATGGAACCTGACCAGATGTTCCCTCAAATCCGATTTTGATGAAAACATGGGCTGGGAAATTGGTTATAATGGCACCAAATACAGCTTCAAGGTCGATACCACAGCACCCAGTGTGTGGATAACAGACCCCCCTGATGGCAGCAGCGTGGGTATGAGGTTCGATGTAGCATGGAACGGAACAGATCCTGAGATTAACAGCATTAGCTCTGGCATCAAGCATTACGATTTCCAGTATGTTGAAAGTAGCGATCTTGCCGAATGCGCCTCCACTGGTTGTGTGGATGTGTGCTGGGGGGAAGATCTTTGCAAGGGAGGAAAAGTTATAGGAACATCAAACAAGCAGGCGCAGGTTGACATTTCAAATCCTGGTACTTACTGTTTCAGGGTAAGGGCTCATGATAATGCTGACAATGTAGGAGAATGGTCATGCGATCCAGGGGATACCGGAGATATTTCAGCTTGCAACTGCGGCACGCTGGATTCTGAACCGCCAAAAGACGCCCCCAGCACATGGATAAAATCATATCCCCAATACACCAACAACTTCCCGCCGTTATGGTTCAATGTCAACTGGAGTGCTGTAGACGACGGCTGTGGTGTGCGAGGCTACGTAGTGCAGTACAAGATAATAGACAACAAAACCGGTGTTTTGTTGCAGAACTGGACCAATTGGACGGAAATAAATAATCTGTTCAATGTGCCTGTGCGGGGTAGCTATTTCCTGGTGAACTGCACAAACTTGACTGGTGCCGCCTTCAATCCGAACATGGTTGGAAGTATAACCCTTTTACCCAAAGACGACGAGAACCGCACATATTATTTCAGGGTGAGGGCAGTTGACAATGCATACGGCTATGCCAATATTGGTAGCTGGGCCGTTTCAGCTAACGGGACATGGATTGACAGAACTTTGCCGTTCGTAAATTCCGATGGTATAAGGAATCTGGACGGATCCCCGATACCTGAAGGGGGTACTATAATGACCGGCGAGCGGGTAACACTCAAAGTCGAAGGTGACCCTGACAAAACAGATTTTTCCGGAGTTAACGAGTCCTGGATAGTGTACAACGTGACCTCCACGGCTGGCTCTGTGGAAGAGGGTGTCGTCCCGTGTGGAGGTGAAGCGGACAAATGCGAGGTTGTCATAGGTCCGTGGTCTGATGATTACGACGTCAGTTATCAGGGCTTCGCAAGAGACCGGGCAGGCAATCTGGGATGGAGTGCTCTCAACTCCTTCCTGGTGAGGGGGCCCCTGGCTCTGATAACCACGATGAGGGAGCTCTATCTGACGCTGGGTTCCTACGAATATGTGAGGATAGACGTAGCGAACAGGCAGAGCGTGAATGAAGAGATAAGCCTCAGCATCCAGCCAGATTATCCGTGGAGCAAGTTCGTGGACGTGCCGGGAGGGGAATTCAGTCACGATAAAAGGATAGTGAACATTACGCTTTCGCCCATGGAGACAAAACCCGTGATGATTCTGGTCTACACCGCTGACATAGGGAGTTGGGACATGACCATCTATGCAAACTCGACCATCCTCCCGCAGCATGAAAACATAACCGGTTCCGTTAAGATGAAGATAAAGGTCGTGTTCCCGGCGGAGTTCTCAGGCCTGTCGT
>Ga0315549_1001313_pt1 | contig 26172 bp, 22 predicted proteins | sample SalMarSW160200MG_FD_203101 | JGI IMG/M metagenome (GOLD analysis project Ga0315549, IMG submission 203101) | Salt marsh sediment microbial communities from the Plum Island Ecosystem LTER, Massachusetts, United States - Salt Marsh Sediment SW1601-200 ... | reverse complement strand
GCAATATCCGTAACCACCGGCCCCAGAACGTAAAACGGTGCTCCCCGGCAAATCTCCTGCTGGGCCTCCATATTATATTGTATCTGGTCAAACGGCACATGCCCCGGCCCCTCGACCATAACCTGGCATCCCGCCTCCTGTGCCCGCTGCGTCAGTTCACCCAGGGTCCGCAGCTCCGCCATCTGCGCCTCATCCGTCGCGTCGGCAAGACACCCGGGCCTCAGCCCGTCACCAAGCGAAAAACAAACGTCGTATTCCCGCATCAAGCCACACAGCTCGTCGAACATCTCGTACAGCGGGTTCTGCCTCTTGTGATATATCATCCACTCAGCCAGCAGCGCACCGCCCCGGCTGACAATCCCCGCCACCCGCTTGCCGGTCAACGACAAATACTCTCTAAGCACCCCCGCGTGTATCGTAAAAAAGTCGACCCCCTGCTCTGCCTGCTTTTTAATCACATCGAAGATTATCTTTTCATCGATCTCTTCCACCTTCCTGCCCGAAACCATCTGGTAAATCGGAACCGTCCCAAACGGCACCGGGCACTCGCTCAGCAGGATTTGTCTTATCGCGTCCAAATCTCCGCCCGTGCTCAAATCCATAATCGCGTCGGCGCCGGCCGACAGCGCGACCTTCATCTTCTCAACCTCCTGCTCCGCCGAGCTGCGAACGCTGCTTACCCCGATATTGGCATTGACTTTCGTCCGAAGCACCCGCCCAATACCCACCGGCTTCAAATTTCTGTTAAGATGAATCTTGTTGGCGGGTATCACCACTCTGCCCGCCGCAACCTCAGCCCGCAAAACTTCCGCATCGACACCCTCTGCCTGCGCGACAAATCCCACTTCCTCGCTTATCTCACCTCTTCTGGATGTTTCCAGTTGTGTCATTTATCTATACCTCACAATTTATCGTTTACCGCCCAAAAACAAAAATCGCTTCCGCAGGGAAGCGATTTCTTATCAAACTGCCGCAATTGGTTTCGCCCAATCACTTCCCTACGCAGGCATCACCTTTTAATTTCGGCTATCCTGATCAGGTTCAAAGGGTCTTTTCTCAGGTCCGCTCACACTGTCTTGCTGTCGCAGGACAGCAGCGGAGGCGAACCACCCCTAGTGAACTTTTACATTATAACCTTCTGCCGTGCTGTGTCAAACGCTTACCGGCTTCCACCCGCATCGACAGAACGCTTAGTACCATACTGTGACTATGATGTTCGGCTCAATCTTCTTGCCCACTACATCGCCGGTCACGGTATTCGTCTGTTTCACGTTAACGCCAGGATTGTCTCGCAGCCAGGCGCATATCTGCCCATCCAAAAACTCAATCGCTCCGCCGTGCAGCTTCGTATAGAAAGTCTTGACCCCTGTAATCCGGTCGGGCCAGCTAACCTTCTTGCCCGTATCCTCCTGCACTGCTTCTGACGGCGCCTCCTGCGATTCAATCCCGCTCGACGATGCTCCTCCGCCAAGATCCAATGGCGAATGGGACACCCCCATCCCGTCGTCAAAAGGAATCGGCTTATCCACATCCTGCTCTCCACGCTGCTTAGCTTTTAAATCGTCCATAAACTACCCTCCGTTCAATCACGGAAATCTACCTGTTTTCTAAATAGCATCAACACTTCCTTAAGTATAGAAACTTGACTGGTGTCGTCAAACTTTTTGTCGAAAAATCACTCCTGCTCAAAACATTAGACCTGCCCCGGTTTTTCTGATACCCTCATCCGCCGATGACCGCCAAAACAAGGACAAAACCGCTGACAGTCGGATTTGTCGCGCTCGGCTGCCCGAAAAACATCGTCGACAGCGAGCGTATGCTCGCGCTAATCGCTCAGGCGGGATTCGTCATCACAACCGACCCTGACAACGCAGATATTGTTGTAATCAACACCTGCGGCTTCATCGCCCCTGCCCAGGCCGAGGCGATGGAGGTAATCCGGCACGCCATCTCGCAAAAAACAAAAGCGAAGATTAAAAAGATAATAGTCGCCGGCTGCCTCCCTCAACGCCTCGGCGCAAAACTCCTCAAACTGCAAGGCAAAATCGACGCTCTCGTTGGACTCGAATACCGGGATAACATTGCGCAAATCATCGAGACAACTTGGTCCGCGGACGCACCCTTAAAATTCGTCGGCCCCGCCCCGCGTATAGTTTATGACGACCGTACCCGCCTTCGAATCACACCCACCCACTGGACCTATCTTCGAATTAACGAAGGGTGCAATCGAAAATGCTCCTTCTGCACAATCCCCGCCATCAGGGGCAAAACCCGCAGCAAATCACCCCGCCTCATCCTCGCCGAGGCCAAAGAGCTAATCGCCTCCGGCGCTGTCGAGCTGAACATAATAGGCCAGGACATAACCAGCTACGGTCGTGACCTTGGGATAAAAGACGCACTCCCCCACCTGCTGCTCAAACTCGCTAAAATCCCCCGGCTAAAGTGGCTCCGACTGCTCTATCTGTTCCCGAGCGGAATCACCGACCGCCTGATTGAAACCGTCGCCCGCTGTGAGAAAATCGTCAACTATTTCGACGTCCCTCTCCAGCACGTCAACCCGCAAATCCTCAAATCTATGCGCAGGCCCCACTCAAAAGACAGGCTCTACCGCCTCATCGAAAAACTAAGAACGCAAATCCCCGGCTGCATCCTCCGAACAACCTTCATTGTCGGCTTCCCCGCAGAAACAGACGCCCGCTTCGATGAGCTGCTCGATTTCGTCAAATGGGCGAAATTCGACCACCTCGGCTGCTTCACGTTCTACCCCGAACAGGGAACTCCCGCCGCCAACCTGCCACGCCAAATCCCCGACCACATAAAAACCCAGCGCCTCAAACGCCTTATGCTGACCCAGCAAAAAATCGCCTTCGAGAAAAATAAAGCTAAAATCGGCACCCACCTTACCTGTTTAATCGACAGTATTGGCAAAAGCCGCACCGCCACCGGACGCTTCTTCGGCCAGGCGCCAGAAATCGATTCGCTCTGCATAATCAAAAACTGCTCCGCTGCCCCCGGCAAATTCATCAAAACAAAAGTAGTTGCCACTAAGGACTATGACCTTGTTTGCAAAAAATTTTAGTCTTGAATTATCAAAACCACTGAGTAAACTTCCCCTATGCTAAAACAGGTCCCAAATATATTAACCTTCGGCCGGCTCGCCCTTACCATCCTTGTTCTCGTTATGCTTCTTTACCTGCCTTACGCAAATAACAGAACTCTGCTTCTCGATACCGCCTTCACCATTTTTGTAATTGCAGGCCTCACCGACATCGCCGACGGCCCCATCGCAAGAAAACTCAAAGTCGCCAGCAAGTTCGGCCGAATGCTCGACCCCCTCGCAGACAAAGTCCTCGTCTGCGGCGCCTTTGTCTGCTTTGCCATAATCGCCGAACCCGAAATGCTCTTCCACTGGTCAAAAACAACCCTCAATATTATCCGCTGGTCCGTCGCCGCCGTCCTCATCGCCAGAGAGGGCTACGTAACAATTCTGCGCCACGTAATGGAAGCCAGAGGCGTCGACTTCCGCGCCGTCGCTTCCGGAAAAATAAAGATGCTCATCCAGAGCTTCGCCATCGGCACCGTCATTATAAAAGCCGCCCACGTCCCCACCGCCACCTGGGGACACTACTTCACCGTGATTACCTTCGCCGTTATGCTGATTATTACAGTCATATCCGGCCTGACAGCAACCCGACGCATCTCCAAAAAACAAAACCGCCGCGGCATATAAACATCTCCACGGCGGCCTTTTTTGAAAAACTGCACACTAAGGCTTACAGTCCCTTACGCCTCGTCCTGCTTTATCTCCTTGCAGGACACAACCTTTATCCACATCTCCTCCTTCTCCATAACTATCCCCTGCACCTCAACCTTCTTGCCCTCCATCTTGCTGCCAAGCTCCATTCCCTTTTCGTCGAGTATCACGTTGTAAATCTCCTCGTCTTCCGTCATCAGCATCACGGTTGTAATCACGCCCACGGCGTTTTTTTCGACACTGACCGTGCCCTGCACTGTCACCGTCTCCGGCTCAGCGGGCGCATTTACGTCTTCGCTCAGTGCTGCCGATACAGCGAATACGCTAACCGCCGCTGCCACTAACATTACTCTGAAAATCCCACTCGTCATTTTTTTGCTCCTTAAAACCCATATTACTCTTTTATCGTTCCTTACCAAAAGATAACACATCTCCTGGCAGGATTCAAATGTGCTTTCCAACACATAATCTCAGAAGAAACTTGAAAGTCCTGGATATGCCGCTTTGCCGCCGGACATACTGTGTTAAGGCCCGGAATGTGCCAATGCCTTCGACGGCTATATGGGGCTATAATTTATAATTTCGCACCCATAAAGTCAATACCCATTCGATACAAAATCCCCGCCCCCTTCGGGCCTGAAGTTTCCAAACTTAACCTGCCCTGCCTCGCACCCTTCCTGTGCCCTCTTAACTGATTTTCAGACAAGCAGTTATATCAGCCAGGACTGAAAACAAACTCACACAGTCATTACCTGTTCGCGCCATCTCACAGCATAAATGCGAATCCCCATTGTCCCGCTGTTGTTGCTTGGTCTAAATCCCTGTCGAAAAAAAAATTTGAATTTCTTGAAAATTATAGTTGACATTGCATAGTATGCACTACATAATAGGTATTGCATAGTGCTTGTGTATTACGTAACTCAAAACCAATGGAGACGCTTATGAAATTCGAAACCCAGTTACTAAAAGGCATAGCCCCGACGGTGGTCCTGCAAATCCTGTCCCGCGGTGAGATGTATGGCTACGAGCTGTCCGAGGCAATCGAACAGAGAAGCCGAGACATATTTTCTCTGGGCAAAGGAACCCTCTATCCACTGCTCTACAACCTCGAAGCAAAACGACTCGTGCGGGCAAGGTATGAGAAAACAAAAACAGGCCGAAAAAGACGTTATTACTCAATCACAAGCAAAGGAAAAGAGTTCCTCGACAGACAGACGCAACAGCTGCAAAAGCTGCAAACCGGACTTGGCTTTGTGTTCGGCGGTGCCTTAAAGCCAACCTGACAAATCCGCCATAAGAAGGACGCTATTTTCGAGAGGTGGTCTTATGAAACGACACACACTCGTTTTCAGCATAGTCATCAGCGCCGTTGTCGGCCTTGCAGCAGTATTTCTTGTTACATTAATCTGCACACCCTCCTTACGCAATGTGCCGCTCTGGCTGCTCGCCTTGACGGGAATAATCGCTGGTCTCTGTATGGGCGGCACATTCGTCATTTTTCGACATACCCAGCGTGACATCGAGTATGACCTTGAGAACCTGCCTCTATCCGCCGCCGAATATATAAAAAGCGTCATAAAATATATGCGTTACCGAAGAATTGCCCGGCAGCAGGTGGCCGATGAACTGACCGACCACTTCGAGCAACACCTAAAAGACTGCAAAACCATCGAAGAAAAAGACAAAATCGCCCGTCGGCTTATCACCGAATTCGGCGATGCAAAACTTCTCGCAATCCTTATGCGACGCGCAAAAAAACGATGCCGGCCTCTCTGGCGAACCATAGCCGCAAGAACATTACAGACAACCGCCCTGCTGCTGATATGCCTTGTTATTTACGTTGTATGGTTTCTTAGCGGCAAACCCGTCGTCACAACCGACTACATCGCCCAGATAAATCAAATCACCCGTCCCTGCGCCGACGACTCCATTAATGCCGCCCCGCTCTACAACAAAGCATTTGACTCATTCGTGGATGTCAAAAAAGCCAGTGAATTACTTCGGATTCATGCCAGAGATGCAAATGACAAACAAAAAGAGTTCATCAGGCACTGGCTTGCCAGAAACCAAGCGCCTCTGGCACTCGTCACTAAGGGCTCCCAGCTACCCTATTTTTGGAAACACTATCGCGCCGAAGACCCGAATGAGGGAACACTTAGCATAATGCTCCCCAACCTTGCCCTTTCCCGCTGTATCTGTTATGCCCTTTGCTGGCGGGCCTGGTTAAGCGCCGAAGAAGGCGACATCAACTCAGCCCTTTGCGATATCGAAACCTGTTATCGCTTTGGCAGACACAATAAGGGCGAAAAAAGCATCGTAGGACAACTCATAGGTATGGCTATCGAAAGACGTGCCCTGAGCATAATACGTTTCCTGTTTGATAGTTACAAAATAAGCTCTGAAAACCTTGTGAATTTTCAGAAGCACCTCCGGCTGCTAATCGACACCGAAGACTTCAGAATGCATTTCGGGTTTGAGAAACTTTTTTTGTACGATGAAGTTCAGAGATGTTTTACCGGCGGCCGCTTCGGCCCTTCACACCTCTACCCACGACGCCTTATAGAATTGGAAAGCTTAATACAAGGTTCAAACAATTTACTATCGGGAGATAACTGGTTGATTGAGATGCTTGCTCGCTCTATCGCTTATTCAACAGACCGCTGGCTTTTATTGCAAATCTTCTTCACGCAACCCGACGAAACTGAAACGATTGCGACGGCGAATAACTTCTACAAATATATGGATGAAATCGCGGTTAAAACACCTGTCCAGCTCCACGCTGAAGGAATCGACCCCGATGATGAATATAACCGCATCGCAAAGAAAAATCTCATCCTGCGTATCTTTACAGCCGGATTTGGGAATTTTCACAGATACACATGGCGAAACAAAATAGACGCCGAATGCACACTCGTCATAATCGCGCTTATCAGATACAGGCAGGATACAGGCAGCTACCCCGATACTCTCGACGATATTGTCAAGAACGGCTATCTCGAAAAGATACCCATCGACCCATTCAGCGGCGCCCCAATTGCCTACCGAAAAACGAATGACGATTTTCTCTTATACAGCTTTGGCGAAGATTTAGACGATGACGGCGGCCAGCCCGCGACAGACAAACAAGGCAACCCAAAAAACTGGGGCCACGAAGGAGACTGGCTATTCTGGCCCGTAGAGAAAATTTGATGGATAACTGACTTGAGTTGAAATCCTTTTAGCGTGGAGTGTAGGGACGAGGAATAACTACTCGCTGGGCCTTTCGCATCCGTCTGCGGTTACGCTCCGAGGGCTTCTCGTAATAAGCAGTTCGCTTCATATCCCGTATCAGGCCCTCTTTCTCGCACAGTTTTTTGAACCGCCGCATCATCTGCTGGACCGATTCACCCGTTCTCGCCTTCACTTTCAGCATAAAAAAACACCCCTTACGCCAACCCTGTTTTTAAGGCTAACTAAAAACACTTGTTTATCACGCCACGCTATTTTCACAATATATTAGCCGTTCCCCGTCTCATTGCAAGACAAAATCCCGTAAAAAATCCCTGCTTATGACCGTTTCCGCACTGAAAAAACCGACTTTTGCGCCCATAGCAGGTGAACTTGTGACCTGATTGAATAGTATGCTCGAATATGCTAAGATACCTGAGTCGTTTTGGAGGTGCGTTTTAGTTGGAAAAAATGCGAGAGACCCTGAAGGTTCGCAAAGAGCGGGCCATTTTGGTTGCGGCCGTTCTGCACCGCCGCAATGAGCACGACGACCTGAAAGAGCTTACCGCCCTGGCTGAAAGCGCAGGTGCCATCGTCGTTGACCGCTTTCAGCAGAAAATCCACAAAATTCATCCCGCCTGGTACATCGGCAAGGGCAAGGCCGAACTACTCGCCGGCAGGGTCAAACACTTCAAGGCCGACCTGGTCATATTCGATAACGACCTTCTCCCCCGCCAGGTCAAAGAGCTTGAGCAGACTATCGCCGCCAAGGTCATTGACCGCAGCGAATTGATTCTCGACATTTTCGCCACCCGTGCCAAGACCGCCCAAGCCAAGCTACAGGTCGAGTTGGCCCAGCTCGAATACACTTACCCTCGCCTCACCCGTATGTGGACCCATCTCGATACAGTAGCCGGTGCGGGAGGGGCCACGGCCGCAGGAGCCGTCGGCGGTATAGGTACTCGCGGGCCGGGCGAGCAGCAGCTCGAAATCGACAGACGACTCGTCAGCAAACGCATCACCGAGCTTAAAGACGAGATTAAAGGTATCGACAAACGCAGGGTCCGCGAGATAGACGGCAGAAAAGGAATGTTCAAAATTTGCCTCGTCGGCTACACCAACGTAGGTAAAAGCACACTGCTCAACACCCTGACCGACGCGGATGCCTTCGTCGAGGACCGCCTGTTTGCAACCCTGGATACCCGCACCAGAAAATGGCATCTCGAAGGCGGGGCAGAGGTGCTGCTGAGCGATACGGTGGGCTTTATCAACAACCTCCCGCATCAGTTAGTGGCATCTTTCAAGGCAACCCTCGAAGAGGCAATCAACGCCGATTTGCTCCTGCACATTGTGGACGTCTCAAGCGCCAATGCCCTTGGCCAGATAGAATCGGTAAACGGCGTCTTAGCGGAAATCGGCTGTAATGAAAAACAAATCCTGCTCGTCCTCAACAAAGTCGATGTCGTTACCGGCCTGAACACCCTCGAAACGCTGCAAACCGTTTATCCCGAGGCAGTCTGCATCTCAGCCAAGACCGGCTTCGGACTCGACCGATTGCATCAGGCCGTATTGAATAAATACCGGGGTAATGAGCTGTACTTGAGGATTGTAACCAGCCAGGCAAATGGTAAAATTCTCAGCTTCTTGCGCGCTTACGGCAGGATTATAGAAGAAAAATACTTGGACAGCAGTGTCCTTATCGAGGCACAATTGGGCAACAATCAGCTCGCCGAGCTGAAACGCCTCCAGCCCGACCGGCTGGAAGTCGTGAACGGATAACAGAAAACACCAGACAAAAGGAGTGCGGCTATATGAAATACGAAGATGATCTTGAAGATGACGATATCTTCCAGCAACGTTCCAAACAGGATGTCGACGACATAGTCGAAGAGTTGACCGACAGGGTTTGGTACAACAGGCACCTGGACCTCAGGGATATGGTCGAATCAGGCGAGGAGGATGTTGACCCCGGAATCTGGAAACAGGCCCTTGCCGCGGCAAAAAAAATCGAAGACAAATACGGCATTGATAACCTCGGCCCTTACGATGACTTCGAATGGGGTATGATTAACGGCAAACTCAGCGCACTTCGCTGGCTGCTCGGTTTCGAATGGGATATGCTCGATACATAAAAATAGCGTATAGCGGGTAGCGTATAGAATGTAGAAAACACTTCGGACTGAAGCCGACTGAAAAAATATCCTGTTTTTGATACCCTATTTCCCCCTTCCCCGGTTATGACCGTCCACTGCTAAACAGTGTTAATCTGGCTGAGTCAAACAAACCTATTAAACGTTTGTTTTAAACATTTGTATTAAACATTTGTTCAGCAAAAGCGCGCATGTCGAAAACCCTTAGAAGCCGACTTTTTTAAAAAATTTTTTACTCCCTTTCTCACAAGCACTTAAGCCCATTTAGGCACCTCATTTGGCATCAGGAAATCCCTTAGTTTTCGACAAATTCGCGCAAGTTCGCGCCATAGGATGGAGAGACCTAAAGGTCTGTCCAGACTATGGCGCGAATCCTGAGCAAGGCCCGCTGCCTTCTTGCGAAAGCAAGATGCGGGCCGCGTCGAAGGATCTAACCTGCGAAGGCCTGATCCCTCGACTTCGCAACGCTGCGCTCGGGATGACATTGGACATTAACGGGCGCCATAGGATGGAGGCTTCTTGCCTGCCCCTGCATGTTGTAGGCAGGGGTAGTGCTCCCTGGGCAAATTTAGCCCCCGGACTTGCCTGCCCCTGCATGTTGTAGGCAGGGGTGGTGCTCCTCTGGTTAGCCCCGCCTCCTGTGGGCGGGGTCAATTTAGGGCCCCGCCCTTAGGCGGGCAATGTGTTTTGTGGCAATGAACTATGAACACTGAACTATGAACGACAAAGGAGGGTTAATTATGAACGCTAATTTAACAATCAGGATTTTAGATTGGCTGGACAGAATTTTCGCCTGGCCCATCCTGCTCTATCGCCGGCTAAAATTCGGCTACACCTATCGCCGCATCTACCTCGGCGAAGGTGAATTCACCATCGTCGACCAGCGGGATTATTACCGGCTAAAGAATTTCAAGTGGTATCTCCAGGGAAACAGAACTAATCTTTACGCCGCTCGCAACTTCAAAGTCGGCCCCGCACAGACAAAGAAAATTTACCTGCACAGGGAAATTATCAATGCCCCTCGAGGGCTTCTTGTGGACCACAAAAACTGTAATTCCCTCGATAATCGCGGGGCCAATCTCCGCCCTGCCACCGTATCGCAAAATGCCTGCAACAGCCGCAGAAATAAATCGAACGCTTCTTCTAAATTCAGGGGCGTTTCTCTTGAAAAAAGAGTCAACAAATGGGTCGCGGTAATCTGTCATCACAGAAAAAGATTTCATTTAGGCACGTTCGTCTCAGAAATCGACGCCGCTAAGGCATACGATGAGGCGGCGAAAAAGTACCACGGCGAGTTCGCAAGGTTAAACTTCCCGCAAGACGCTACGGTTTCTAATTCCGAAATACGCACTGAGCGAAACACAATAAAAAATCCAAAACCTTGTCTGACACGGACGAATCCGCTATATTATCAGCGCCTGTATGGACAAGGTGACGCAGAATCCAGGGAAACGACTATGGAGCAAGGTCAACCAGAGCTGGTTTCATCGAAAAAAGCCGCTCAGCGTGACGTTGAGCCGCTGAGATTCACCGGCACACTCAGTATCGGTATCGACATCGGCTCGACAAGCAGTGACATCGTCGCCCTCGACGGCGAAAATCGAATCGTCCTGTCGGACTATCAGCGGACAAAAGGCAAACCCATCGAGACGCTCCGGGAACAGCTTCACCGAATCTATGAGCGAATTAATCCCGCACGGGTCGAAGCAATCGCCGCGACCGGCTCCGCCGCACGACTGCCCGCAAAAATGCTCGCAATACCATTCGCAAACGAAGTCGCCGCACAGGCCGCAGCAATATCGCTTCTTTACCCCGACCTCGAAAACGCAACCGTCATCGAAATGGGCGGACAGGACAGCAAGCTGATTTTCCTCCAGAATCAGTCCGGCGCAGGACGCATCAGGGATTTCGCACTCAACACCGTCTGCGCCGCGGGTACCGGCTCGTTTCTCGACCAGCAGGCCGACCGACTCGGTATCAATATCGAAGACCAGTTCGCCCGACTCGCCCTGCAAAGTAAAAGCGTCCCCAGAATGGCCGGCAGATGCTCCGTCTTCGCAAAAAGCGATATGATTCATTTACAGCAGCAGGCCACACCTGTCTATGATATACTCGCCGGCCTGTGTCTGGCGCTGGCGAGAAATTTGAAAAGTAACCTGGGCTGTGGCCGAGAATTCCTCAAACCAATCATCTTCACAGGCGGCGTGGCGGCTAACGCAGGAGTCGTCCGGGCAATCGAAGAAGTATTCGAGACCGGAACAGGCGAGCTGCTTGTCCCCGATGCTCACTTTTTCACAGGCGCTATTGGCGCGGTCCTCGTAGCAAAAAGCAAAGGGCTAAAACTCGACCTCGCCAGCCAATCGCTGCTCGAAAAAATCGACCAATATATGCGCCAACAGGGAACATCACTCACAAATGCCCCCCGCCGGGAACCACTTGCACAACCCGTCCTGCCACCCCCCCGAAGCACCGTCCACAGTGAGCTACTCTCGCAGGCAACCGAACCAATCGACGCCTATATCGGCGTGGATGTCGGCTCGCTCAGCACCAACGTCGTCGTTATGGACACCGACAGGCGAATCCTCGCCAAGGCCTATCTTATGACCGCCGGAAGACCGTTAGAGGCAATCCGCGAGGGTTTACAGCAGGTCGGCAAGGAGGTGGCGGGAAAGGTCAGAATCCTCGGCGCCGCAAGCACCGGCTCAGGCAGGTATCTGACGGGCGACTTCATAGGCGCAGACGTAGTAATCAACGAAATAACCGCCCAGGCCACCGGAGCAACGATTGTTAATCCCAAGGTCGACACAATTTTCGAAATCGGCGGGCAGGACAGCAAGTATATCTCCCTCAACAACGGCGTGGTCGTGGATTTCGAAATGAACCACGCATGCGCCGCCGGCACCGGCTCGTTCCTCGAAGAGCAGGCTCAGCGATTGGGCATCAGCATCAAGGACGAATTCGCCAATCTCGCCTTCGCCAGCAAATCCCCCATCAAATTAGGCGAACGCTGCACGGTGTTTATGGAAACGGACCTGCTGAGCTATCAACAGCAGGGAGCGAGCACGGAGGATTTGGTGGCGGGGCTTAGCTACTCGATTGTTGCCAATTACCTCAACCGGGTCGTCGGCCGGCGAAGAATCGGGGACAACATCTGCTTCCAGGGCGGCACGGCCTTCAACAAAGGCGTGTGGGCGGCCTTCGAGAAGGTTCTCGGCAAGCCGATTATGGTGCCGGAACACCATGAGGTTACGGGTGCGCTGGGGGCGGCGGCGATAGCGGCGGAATATATGGAGAAAGCAGGGCAAGCCGAGCAAAAAGAAAAAGCAGGACAGGTAGAAAAAGCAGAGCAAACAAAACAAGCTGGGCAAGAAGGACAGGCAAAAAGAGAAGGGCAAGTTGGGCAAAAAGAAAAAGCAAGACAAGTAGAAAAAGAAGAGCGGGCAGGGCAAGCAGGACAGGCAGGGCAAACAGGACAGACAGGACTGGCAGGGAAGACAGAACAAGCAGGACGGGCAGGGCAAGCAGGACAGGCAGAGCAAACAGGACAGACAGGACTGGCAGGGAAGACAGAACAAGCAGGACGGGCAGGACAGGTAGAACAAGAAGGGCAAGCAGGACGGGCAGGGCAAACAGGACAGACAGGACTGGCAGGGAAGACAGAACAAACAGGACGGGCAGGGGAAGGAGAGCGGCGGGCGGAAAGCAAATTCAAGGGATTCGAGAACCTGATAGGGACCAACTATACAGTGGAATCATTCACGTGCGAACACTGCGCCAACCACTGCGAGATAAAGAGGGTCCAAATCGACGGTTCGGAGCCGCTGTTCTACGGGTCACGCTGCGACAGATACAACCTGAAGAAAGTCGGCAAGAAAAAAAGCCGATTCAATGCCTTCGAATACCGCCAGGAAAAGCTGCTGGAGTTCTCGGGGCTGAGACAATCAGAGGACCCTGCTTCGCCCAAGGGGCTACGCAGGGCAGGCGGAGGACAGGAAACAGAAGAACATCGAACATCCAACGTCCAACGTCCAACAACAATGGAGAGGACAGACCCTTCTTCGCTAAAGCTACGAAGGGCAGGGTACGGACCCTTCTTCGCTAAAGCTTCCTCCTACGCAAAAGCTACGGAGGACGAGCCGAAGGGCGGGGGACAAAGTCGAACAATAGGAATACCGATGGCGCTGGTTACGTGGCAACTGCTGCCGATGTTTGCGCGATTCTTCGAGGAATTAGGATTCGAGGTTGTTCTGTCCGGGAGGACTTCCAAAGAGACGATTCGCAAAGGCGTGGAATCGGTTACGGCGCAGCCATGTTTTCCGGTCAAGGTGGCATACGGGCACGTGGCAGAGTTAATTGAAAAAGGGGTGGATTATATATTTCTACCGAGCATAGTATCCGTGACGGCGAATTTTGCGGAAAATGAGCACAATCATTTCTGCCCATACGTGCAATCGTTTCCCTACCAGATAAGGACGGCTTTCGGGGATAAGTTAGGCAATACGAAACTGCTGATTTGCCAGCTTCGACTCGGCGAGGGAGACAAGCTTGTGCGAAAGACATTTGGCCGGCTCGGCAAACAACTGAATGTTGCGCAGTCCAGTATTTACCGGGCGGTTGAAAAAGGATTCGAGGCGCAGCAAGGATTCGAGCGGGCACTGCGGGAGAAGGGCAGAGAAATCCTGTCGAGGATTGGGCCTGACGAGAAATTGTTTGTGCTTGTCAGCCGGCCTTACAACGGCTGTGACGAAGGAGTGAGCTTGCAACTGCCGAAGAAATTCACCGTCGCCGGTGCAGAAATGATTCCGATGGATATGTTAGACCTTGAGCGGGCGGAACTCAGCGACGAAACGCTGCACGGCGAGATATACTGGTCATACGGACAAAAGATTCTGCGGGCGGGGGAGATAATAAAGCGGGACGAGCGGCTTTTCGCGGTGTATTTGTCGAATTTCAGTTGCGGGCCTGATTCATTTTTAATGACGTTTTTCAAGGATTTGATGGGAGACAAACCGTCGCTTCAATTAGAGATTGACGAGCATTCGGCGGACGCGGGAGTAATCACGCGGTTGGAGGCGTTTTTAGAGAGCTTGAAAAACTACAGGCCTGATATTTACCGCGGAGAGCGCAGAGACCGCAGAGAAAAAATAATAAAAACAACCTCTGTGAACTCTGCGGAGAAAAGGACGTTATTCATACCGTATATGAGCGATGCGTCATACGGTTTGGCGGCGTGTTTGAGGGGATACGGCCAGCCGGCGAAGGTAATGCCGGTTGCGGATGAGGCAACGCTGATGCAGGGAAGGGCCTACACGACGGGCAAGGAGTGCCTGCCCTGCGCAATTACGAGCGGTGAGATGCTCAAGGTGCTCGGTCGCGGGGACGTGCAGCCGGAGAGTGCGGCGTTTTTTATGCCGGGGACATCGGGGCCGTGCAGATTCGGGCTTTATCACCGTATGCACGAATTGGTGCTAAGATACGCGGGAGTGGAAGAAGCGCAGGTGATTTCGCCCAACCAGGACAGCAACTTCTACAGCCAGCTTGTAACCAGCTTCGATGGTTCGACCAAGCTCACCACAGGCGGCACCGGCTTAGGCACATTTATGAAAGATATGTGGACCGCAGTGGTGGGAATAGACCTTTTGCAGAAAGTGGCAATGCGTCTGCGTCCCTTTGCCCACGACCCGGAACAGGCACGGCAGGTTTATGAAAGGTGTCTGCATTTATGGGTTGAAGCGGTGGAACAAAGGACAGCGGACAGCGGACAGCGGATAGCGTACAACATACAGCGGATAGCGGACAGGAACAGAAAAAGAAAGACGGATATGGCGGGGGTTATGGGAATAATCGCCGATGAGATGGCAACGATTGAGCTGGACCATAACACAAGCAAGCCGAGGATTGGCATAGTGGGTGAGATTTACGTTCGCAATCATCCATTCGCAAATCTGAATATAATCAGCAGACTCGAAGAATTAGGCGCGGCGTGCGACCTTGCTTCGTTGGCGGAGTGGATTTACTACACCAACTTCACACGCAACAAGATGGCCAGACGCAGAGGGCAGTTGAGGAACCTTTTCAATAACAGTATCCAGGATTTCTTCCAGCACAGAATCGAGCGCAAGCTGGCTCGGCCATTGGAAAGGCGTTTCGGGCGATTAGCTGAACACCCAGTCGAGGAGGTTATCGAATTCGCTCAGCCTTATTTAGACGAATCGTTCGAGGGCGAAGCGATACTGAGCATCGGCAAGATAGTGGAATACCACAAACAGGGCTTCGGCGGGGTGGTGAACGTGATGCCGTTTACGTGTATGCCCTCGACGATAGTGAGCACGCAGACGAGACGATTAAGCAGCGACTGCAATGAGATGCCAATTTTGAATCTCAGCTTCGACGGGCAGGAGGACGCGACGCTGACGACTCGATTAGAGGCGTTTGTTGAGCAGGTGGCTTCCAGACAAAAAGTAAAGGCCAAAGAGCTGGTCGTGAAGTAACAAAATTTATTATTTTCTATTTTCCATTTTCAATTTGACTGCGGATTACCGATTGGGCCTATTATTGGCCCCTGAAAGAGTTGTCAAATGAATATTAATCATCTTGGCGATGCTTTTGATTTTTGGAAGGGAAGTTTTATAAGAAAACTGGGAAACACCCTGAGGAATCTTAAAGTTCTCCCGATGTTTACAGACACAAACGAACACTTCCCTTGGAATAACGCTCGTCTCGAACTTTATGCGGAATTGCTTGGCGTTAACAAGCAGGATATCCTCAGACAAGAAGTCAGATTTCCCAATAATACTCGTGGCCAATACTTCCAAAACCTTGATAACAACAGCGACTTGTTCGTCGATCCAGACATTGGGATTGAACCGCCCAGTGGAAGCAACTATAGACACATTCGATTGACAGAGATAGCTCAACTCCTTTCGAAAAGCACAAACCGGGTAGTCCTAATCTACCAGCATTCATTCCATAAGGACAACTACATAGATGTGTGTTTAAAGAAGGTGATTAAATTCCCAAAATTGAAAGATTGCCACACACTTGCCTATTGGGCCGGAAGCGTTTCAATGGTTTTTATAACCCGAGACGAAAAGCGACGGATAGATATGTATAAAGTTCTGTACAATATGACATATTCGCTGCCCGATAATCGAATCCATGCTTTGCCACCTATCATTTCTTGATATCCAAGTATCCGGGCACCGCATACCAATTTCATAACCAGATTGCTTCGCTGCGCTCACAATGACAGAACACTGGATTCCCGCGTTAGCGGGAATGACAGTTATGAAATGACTTGTAAATAGATTCCCATTTCACCACGAGTGCCACGGTGGACAAGCCCCTCGGAATGACAATCAGGAATAATTATAGGGTTGTTTTCCGAGGTTTTGGCGGAGCTGAGTCTGCATAGCACGGAGGGTATTAGTCAAGACATCGGCGAATTCTTCGTCTTGCATTTCGGTTATCTGTTCGGCTGAGATGGGTTTGCCATAGGAGACTGTAATTTTCGAGCCGGGGCTAAAGAGTTTTTGATGCCTTGGCCAGCATTCAAAGGCGCCTTCAATCAATACGGGGACCACAGGTGCATTTCCACGTCGGCACAACAGGCCAAAGCCGCCCTTGAAGGCGGAAATCCTGCCATCGCTGGTGCGAGTGGCCTCAGGAAACAGGCAGACCCCACGGCCCCGCTTTAACTTGGCGATAATGTTTTTTATTGCGGACAGGTCCGGCCTGCCACGTTTAACGGGTATCGCGTTGACCGATGAGATGAGCAAGCCGAAGAGTTTGTTTGTAAAGAGCGTATCGCGTGCCAAAAAACACAACGGCCTTGTCAAGGGGGTGCCGCAAAAAATCGGGTCGAGAAAACTCTGGTGGTTTGAGGCGAGAACGAACGGGCCTTTTTGCGGGACGTTCTCAGTGCCGTAAACGCGGAGACGAAAGGTCAGCACGCAAAATATCCTGCACGCCCACCGTGCCAGCCAATACCAGATTGGATTCAAAGTTTCTCCGCGCATTTTTCTCTTACAAGGGCAATGAGCTTTTCGACAACCTCTTCGGCGTTCAATTCGGTAGTATCGACAACAACGGCATCCGAGGCGGGTTTCAGAGGGCCGACGGCTCTGTTTTCGTCACTTTCATCTCTTCGATAAATATCCCGGCGGACCTGCTCGGCGGTCTGTTTAACACCCTTTGCGTTCAGCTCGGCCAGCCGGCGTCTTGTCCTTTCATCGAGGTCGGCGTCGAGGAAGAATTTTAGGTCGGCATCGGGAAAGGCGACCGTCCCCTGGTCTCTTCCCTCGGTGACAAGGCGGTTGTTCACCTCGGCGAATTGTCGCTGCATCCGGATTAGGCGCTGCCTGGCCTGCGGTGAGCCAGCGACGTAGCGGGCATTGGCAGTAACGAGCGGCTCGCGTATTTGGTCTGTAATATCAACTCCGGCCAAACGAACCAGCATTCCCTCGTGGGCCGGCTCGAATTCGAAATTTGCGGCATCCAGAACGGAGATCAATTTTCGCTCGTCGGTCAAATCGATTCCGGCCCGCATTGCGGCCAGTGCGGCGGCGCGATACATCGCACCGGTATCGAGAAAGGTTACGCCGAGCTTTTTGGCCAGCAGTCGAGCGACGGTGCTTTTGCCGCTGGCGGCGGGACCATCGATAGTGACAATCAGCCGAGTCATAATAAACAGTTCAGCCCGGCGGCCTGAGGTCTGCTTTGACCTTGACAATAATCATACTTGTGTCATCCACCTGGCGGGCGAGGCCCACAAAGCGTCGTCTGTAGGCAAGGACGTTTTGAATCAACTGCTCGGCGGGCTGGGCCATGCACTTAGTAAAAGTTTCGAGCAGGCGTTCCCTGCCCCAGATATCGCCATCGAAATTCGCTGCGTCAATAAGACCGTCGGTATAAAGCAGCAGGCAGTCGGATTCCTGCAGGGGGACCGTTTCGGAAATATACTCAGCCGGTTTAGGCATCACACCGAGTACGATGCCTCCCTTGTCCAGGTTTATAACGTTTTTGCCCCTAAGCAGCGCAGGCGGCTCGTGGCCGCAATTACAGTAGGTAATCGTTTTATCTTTGACGTCAATAACACCATAGAACAACGAGATAAATTCTCCGGCCCGACATTCATTGCAGGCCATTGTGTTGAGGCGAGTTACGATTTCGAGCAAGGCATCCGGACCATAGATACATTCCGAATAGGCCCGCAGCGCGCCGCGGAACGAACTTGTCATTATCGCCGCGGGGAATCCCTTGCCGATGACGTCTGCGATGGCTATGCCGATTTTGTTTTCACCCAGTGGGAGGAAATCGTAGAAGTCACCGCCAAGGTCGAAACAGGGAATATACTTGGCGGCAATTTCGAGGCCGGGGACCTGCGGCGCCTTTTCGGGAATCATTCGCCGTTGAATGACGCCTGCGAGACGGACCTGCTCGGTAATTCGCGCCGCCTCAATCGCCTCGGCATACAGCCGGGCGTTGGTAATGGCGACGGCACACTGCGAGGAGATTGCCCTGGCAAGCTCGATGTCATCTTCATCGAAGTGCCTTGGTTTTCCGCTGTAGAGGCGCAGAACACCTATGGGGTTGTCCCTGAAATACATCGCGACGGTAAGCTGGCTGACCAGACCTTCTGCTATCGTGGCTTCCTTGTACAAGACCCTGCCGTCGACACGCATATCATCGAGGACCACGGCCTCGCCGGCGAAGGCCGCCTTGACTACAGGGTCGTCCATAGTAACGATGCCCTTGTTGCGGTACTCTTCGCTTAGGCCGAAAGTGCTTCGCATCTTGAGGTCGCCGGCATCTTCATCGAGCAAGCGAATGGAACAGGCCTTGACGCCGGTACCGGTTATCCTGACAGCCGCTTCAGCCAGCTTGTCGAGCACCTCCTGAAGCGTAAAGCGCCCGGCCACCAGCGTCGTTATCTGGTATATCCGCTCGTCTCTTTCAGCTTGTCTTTTCGTTTTCTTAGGCATAACAAATAACTACTTATGTCACCCGTCGATTGTGCGGGAAATAGCCACAATTCCGTCAACAAACAATTGGCGAAATTATACCCAATGCCGGGCCTGCAGAGAACAGTAAATTAGCCGAACAAAGCATGCTTGAAAAGAATAGATGTTGAGATTAGTATTCTGTGTTTTGGACGTTAGTTTTCGAATAAGGGACAAGCAATGGAGCAGGTGGCAAGGCGTATCATTTTTTCGGGGCGCGTGCAGGGTGTGGGATTTCGTTTCACGGCGTTGAATATAGCCACCCGCTATAAGCTGACAGGATATGTCCGCAACCTGCCGAGCGGCTCGGTGGAGATGGTGGCCCAGGGGCCGGAAGGGATAATCGATAGCTGCAACCAGGATATCCAGGAATCGTTCTCAGGATATATCAGAGAGACGGATATCCAGCCGAGGACTCACGACCCGAAACTTACTGATTTCAAAATCACCTTTTAAAACCGGAACAATCACAGGGGCTGGAACAGATGCTGTCGATGGTCTTCGGCCTGGGCGTCAAAGAGGTACTGGTAATCGTTGTTATTACCGCGGTTGTGGTGTTTTTGGCTATGCGGTCGAGCAGACGCTGAAAAGCCCTCATACCCGGTTTTCGCAGGCAATCCAATATTGCCAATAATCAAACGGTCCCCGGCCTGCCGGGGGCGTATTTTGACGGGACTTCCAGTCCGTGGCCAAGCATCAGTCCGGAATCGGGCATTATTTGCTCGGCAGGCCCAGCAGCTATAATCCGCCCGGCATCCATCACCACCGCTGTATCGGCTACTGTGGCGGCAAAATTCATATTACAACTTGCAATTACGAGAGTCTGCGACAAGTCCGCCAGCAGCTTGACAAGGTTAGCGCGGTTTCTCGGGTCGAGACTTCCGTCGGGCTCATCGAGAGTGATAATCTTCGGCGACATAGAAAGGACTGTGGCGATGGCGGCAGCGCGCTTTTGGCCGGCCGAAAGGTGGTGCGGCGCCCGCTGGGCCATCTGAGCAAGACCAACTTTATCCAATGCCTGCTCTACTCGCTGTTTTACCTCGTCGGATTTCAGGCCCATATTCAACGGTCCGAAGGCGACATCGTCAAAAAGCGTGGGCATAAAGAGCTGGTCTTCGGGATTTTCAAGACAACAGCCGATGCGCGAACGCACCTGTTTTAGATTCGCATTTGTGATTTCAAGGCCGTCGATAATCACCTTGCCCTCGCCCCTGACAAAACCCGCCATTGCGAGCAGGAGGGTAGATTTGCCGGCGCCATTTGGGCCTATCAGTGCGACGCGCCGGCCGGATTCGATATTTAACGTAATATCACGCAGGGCAATTGTGCCATCGGGATATTTATATGAGAAACGCTCAATCTTTATTGCATTTGGCATCGGCGTCTATCCGAGAACGGGCCTGACGAACAGATACAATCCAAGAGTAAAACACAGTGACACTGCGGCAAATATATAATCCGGCCGGCGAATGGTCAGGCGATTGATAGTGCGCCATTTTCCCTCAAAGCCACGGGCCTGCATCGCCGAGTTTATACGCCCGGCTGAATCGACGCTACGAACAAATAATGAGCCGAGCATAGCGGCGGTAAATTTAAATCCGTCGCGGAAACAGACCCTGCCTACAGAGCGGGCTGCCCTTGCGCGAAGGATGTGCTGGGCGCTATCTATCAAAAGGAAGATATAGCGATACAAAAAGCCCAACTGAATGACGAGCAGGCGGGGGACGCCCAGCCGATGCAGGCCGGCTAATAAATCGGCAAAGCGGGTGGTTGAAACAAGAGCTATCAGGGCCAGCATAGTAAGGACGAACTTGCCGAGGATACTCCAGCAGCGCAGCCAGCCGAGCGTGGTTTGCCAGGACCATGGCCCGAATACAACAATGGTCGCCGTCCTGTCATACAGCGGACCGGTCAGGGCCAGGACAACCACAAACGGGCTTACGAGCAGGATATGCTTGAAGGCAAAACGCGGCGGTATGCCGCCCAGGACCAGGACGGCAAAGGGGCCAATGGCGTAACAGAACAAGATGCTTACAGAAGTACGGGGCAGGGAGATTACTATGGCGGTGAAAACGACCGTGATAATAAATTTCACCCTCGCGTCGAGACGATGGACCGGCGAATCCTGATATGCGAATTTGTCAATATATGCGTGGTGCATTCTTCAGCCGATTTAAAACGTCAAAACTTATATTCCACGCATATTGAGATACCATTATTTGCGTATATTTACAAGCGAACTGCGGTCTGTCTCTTGCGGAGTAAAAACGCAACGGCCCAGATAACTGCCATCGTAACAGCCGAGCCGATGACGCCCGCAAAGCTGGTCCAGCCCGGAGCCAAGGCACCACGAACCGAGTAATCAGGCAATGGGGCATATTTAGACTGAAGGTCGTCAACCGCTGTAATAGTCGAGCTTTCATTGGAGACAAGCGGTTTAAATTCCGGCTGGTCTGGCCTGTCGGTGTAGCTCCATTCGAGACCATCGGGCATTCCGGAAGCCAACAGCGAAAGTCCTGCTGCGGTTATGACAGTGAATACGAGCAGCGTTGCCAGCACGGCTTTTCGGCTGAGCCGGACTTTGCCGGGCAGTGCTTCCAGGACAAGGTCGGGTCTTACCTGCTGCAGATACGCCAGAACAGCAACTGTAATCAGGCCCTCAACCAGGCCGACAAGAAAATGGACGCCTACCATTGTTATCAGGAAGGTCGAGAAGGGAACGAGCAGGACACCCGACAGAGCGGCCTCAATCGGAACGAGAATCGCGCCGATTTCAAGGCCGGCCACACAAGCCACCATCGCACCGATGTATGTGCGGATGCTGCTGCTTCGGCCGGCGGTTATGATTCTGTACAGGAAAAATCCTACATAAGAGGGAACCAGACCCATATTTATTACGTTACAGCCGAGGGCCAGCAGGCCACCATCCTGAAAGATAAGGCACTGCACGATTACAACGGAAGAAATGACGACAGCGGCGAGGTGTGGGCCTAATATGATTGCCAGCAGGACCGCACCGACCATGTGGCCGCTGGTTCCGGGCATCGCGGGGAGCTGGAAATTAACCATCTGGGCGGCGAAAATGAACGCGCCGAGGATGCCCATCAAGGGCAGCTTGTCGGAAGTTACAACCTGCCTGAGTTTCCTACAAATAAGCCCAAGCCCCCCCGCCGCTATCGCTAATGTTCCTGTGGCGACCGGCACCGACAATAATTCATTTGCCATATGCATAATTTTTTCTCCTGTCAGGGTATATTTTATAATCTATGGTTTTGTTCATCACCCAGCCATCAGAAAATAGTCAGTATTCTTACTCCTATCACCACGGCATCACCAGCCGAGTCGTTCCCGCCCGGATTGGTTACATATTGAAAATCGGGGCTGACAATCAGCCAGGGAGTGATTTGCGCACTGTAGTAAACCTCAAAGGCGTGCTCATAGTCATCGGTATAAGTAGCTGATGCCTTATCGCTAAACGTGCCGTGAGCAAAGCCCATGCCGAGCACATCGTCATCTCTGCCATCGAGAAGGCCCTGATACTGGAGGCCAACACTCCAAAAGTTAGTTATATCATTGCGCTTACTATCCGCATTACCGTATCGCAGGAAGACACCAAGGCCCTGTGAATCCTCCGGGTCGGGATTTTCCTTTGTCAGCATCTGGTCGCAGGTAACATAAAAGCCGACGTCGTCTCTGTAGCTTTTACCTGCTTCGTCGAGGTCGGAACTGGCTTTGGGCTGCGGGTCATACCAAAGGCCGATGCGATAGGCCCCGGGCAGGGCGCCGTTTTCTGAGCCGAATAAAGGCGTGATACCGGTTTCTGCAATATAGAAGAAATAATCTTCGCCTCCGAACGCAGTTGAAAAGCCGGTTTCGCGGACGTCGGCCTGGGCGTCAGCCGCAGCAGCAGAGACATACCAGAAATTGTCCGGCCCGTAATGCAGTGCAACACCAAGGCCATTATCCGGAAAGGGTACGGTCGGATTATTAACGAGGGCGCCGTTGAGGAACTGGGTGTTCTCATCGTTTGCGAAATTACTGCAATCAAAGGAGACGGGGCAATTATGATGCTCGAAGCCGCCCGTAAGGTCGATTTTGCCGAATCTTAGTTGAAGCTGTTGCGCAGGGAAGCTCTGCTCATACCAAAGTTCCGTAACGTCAATCGCCCTTCTCGGCGAGCCGTCTCCATTAACGTTAAAAACGCTACCGACGGAAGGGTCATTGATGCCGCCTGAAGCAGACCACGAGCCCTCTGTAAGCATAAAAAGACGACCGCCTTCGATTCCAAGCAGCTTCTCGAAATCCACGTCGACCTCGATATCATAGCTTCCGGAATACCTTCCGGCCCGCCGATGCGTGCTTAGGCCGCCCCGGGCATTTTGCTGGTAAATCTGAGTAGCGCTGGCCCCGACCTCGATACCATCATTCGACAGGTCATTTCGCAAGCCGAAGACGTCATCGGCAAGAGCATCCCTTTGCCATATCGAGTCGCTGCTATCAGCCCTGCATAAGCCAACAGATACCAAAACAACACCTGCAACAAAAACCATTCGCCTCATCAGCATATCCGACTCCTTTCAAATTAAACAGAGGTCTGCGCATAAAAATATTGTATTCGTGCTACCAAGTCAACGCAAAAAAAAATAATATTAAAAATATCAGTGAGAAATTGTAGCCCGCAGGTTAAAGTTGCAGCGATTGCAATGAAGTTGCAGTAACCCTTTGCGCAGAAATACTCCGCTGCCTTTTGAGGGTTTCAAACGGCAACGGACTACCGTCTAAACTGTCCGAACGCCCGCCGGTAACTGGACAAATCGAGTCCAGTAACGACCGACAGCCGTTATGCTTGTCTCAAATCCCCTTTCCTTCTTGAGCCATTCAACAGTCTGCTCTAACGACATATTGTTGAGATAGCACCTGGCTAAATCAATCTCCAAACCGGCAGCGGCCATAGGCGAATGCCTACGATTGCTGTGCACGTTAACGAACTTTATGTAATACTGTTTAACGAGAATGCTCGCCTCAAAATCATCGCTTTCCCCCTGGTCCGCAAATGTCCCCGGCTTGAATAGCTCGGTAATGAGCAGATACAAAAACTCGCTGAGACTTGCAGCCGTGATTGTTGCCGTCTTGTTGCCAACTGTCAGCTCACACTTGTATTTGTTTTTAGGCACTGTTTAGAGTCCCTTCAAAGGGCTGTTAACAGCCCCTTTAACCGGCCTTAATAGCCACTCTTTTGCCCTGCTGGTCGTCGAACATAGCCACCGGTAAAAAGGCCCTGGCGGGCAGATTCAACTGCTCAATCGCAGCCAAGATAATCGATTCGTCTACCGAACCGTTGCTCTGCACAAAACTTGAAGTCTGCAAGGCGGCAATTACGTGCGAGCAAATACGCAATCGCCCTGAGCCGGGCGTCATACAAATCCGCCTTAGAATCGTTACGGCGCTGCCTGCCAGCCGAATCCCGCCATACTCGTAAAGCTCGCGTATCTCCGCCGCCGAATATAGGCCGTCGTCACCGTCACCGGCCAGCCCATCTAAATCTAAAATCGAAAAGACGCGGCTGCGAAACTGGTCGAGAGCTGCATCACCTTTTTTGGCCGTCATCTGCATAACCGTTCTCAACAGGTCATTGTTGCCCGACAGTATCAAAGGACAAGCGGCCTTGACGGTAATTATCTGCCGCAACAGGTCCAATTGTTTTACGTTCAAAGACGATGCCTCGTCGAGAATGACTACAACGTGCCTTGCCTTGAGCTTACGGACCACAGAGTGTGCAATCCTGCTCGCCCACCCGAACCGCTCAACGCCTACCTTGGCGGCAATCTCCGAGAGTATCAGCGACGACCGCATCGTCCGGTCAAGCTCGACGTAAATCGTGTTCTTGTTCGCCTCGCTATATTGCCGCAAACAGCAGCTCTTGCCGTGACCACTATCACCCACAATTAGGGCAATCTTGCCCTCCTCGCCACTGAACGCCTCCGCCTGCACAATCAAAGCGCCGATTTTCCTCGCGACGGCGGTGCGGACAAATTTTTTCTTCTTGTCTTTTTTACGCACTCGACACCCTCCGTTTTTTGTGAACTACCAATCCATCATCATCGAACAGCTTCAAGTCCATCTCTGGCTTTTCCGGTTTCAAAAGTGAAAAATCGAAGTCTAACTTTTGCTCTTTGGGCTTCGGCCTGGCTGCCAGCTTCGCGTTGGCTGCCTTGTGAATGTCGGCTTGGCCGTCTAACGGCGTCCGCACCGGACGAAGCGACGCAACCGCCCTCTCGGTGACTTTCCTTTTGCCGTCCTGCATCGAACGAATCGCCAAGTCTGGCAGGTCCATATTGACCGTCAATCTCGTGTCCCGGTATTTTTTAGCTGTCTTTTGTGCTTGTGCTTTTAACTGCATAGCTCCGCGAATCGTCGCCTCATCGACCGCCCTGCCGTAGCCAGTTAACCTATTCTGCTGAGCGATTGACAGCAGCTTCATAGTCGCAGCGTCATATACATAAACCTGCCGCATATCAGCCGGATCATAACTGACGCGAACCTCCCGGCCTTGCAGAGCAAGTATCACCGGGTCAGTCTGACCATAATATAGACCTTTCAGACGAACACCGTTTTTGCCGACCGTCAGCTTGCCGGACCAAACCTTCAACAGCAAGTCAAGAGTTTCGTCCAAGACGACACGCCTGCTCGTCCGAGTCTCAAAAACCTGCATCGGCGTCCGACCGTCCATACCGATTCCAGTGTGGACGGTGTTGTTATACGCCTCGACGTATCTGGCGAACAGCTCTGTAAAGCCCTCCAGGTCGCGTGCCTTGTCGATTGTCTTTTGCTGTTTTAACAGCTCGCATAACTCTTCCGGCTTTCGCTTCGTATCCTTTCCACAGTAGGTCGCAAAGGTCTTTATTAACTGGCAATCTATCGTATCGAACATCCGCTCGATTCGTTTGCTCTGCGGGTGATATGGTATCGCAAACGAAACAGTGACATCGAGCATAGAATAAATGCCCCTAAGATTTTCCTCGTCAAGATAGCCCTTACGAATTTCCTTCCTTCGCTGGGT
>Ga0315549_1001312_pt1 | contig 26173 bp, 25 predicted proteins | sample SalMarSW160200MG_FD_203101 | JGI IMG/M metagenome (GOLD analysis project Ga0315549, IMG submission 203101) | Salt marsh sediment microbial communities from the Plum Island Ecosystem LTER, Massachusetts, United States - Salt Marsh Sediment SW1601-200 ... | reverse complement strand
CAGAAAGGCAGAGAGAAGAAGGCAGGGAAAAGGAAGTCGTAGAAAAACAGTTAAAAAAAGCGATAGAAGGGATAGAATTTGATCCTGAAAGTATTTCTATCGCTTATGAACCTATTTGGGCTATTGGAACAGGCAAAACCGCACAGCCAGATGATGCAGAAGAAATGCACAGGGTTATAAGAGAATTATTGGGAAAAAAGGGAGATAAAGTAAGTATCATATATGGAGGTTCAGTGAAAGTGCAGAATGCAGAGGAACTATTGAGGCAGGAAAACATTGACGGTGCCCTTATTGGTGGTGCGTCACTGGATCCCGAGAGTTTTTCAAAGATAATAAAGATAGCGGAGGGGATATTGTGTTAGGTTTTATGATAGTGCTTCATGTATTACTTGCTGCCTTGTTAATTGTGGTGATATTAATGCAGCAATCACATGGTTCAGGTATGAGCTCAGTATTTGGTGGAGGTGGAAGTGGTTCCTTCTTTGGAGGAAGGGGGGCTTCGCCGTTGCTTCTGAAGATTACAATAGGCCTGGCGATCATCTTTTTCGTAACCTCGGCTTCAATAGCACTGATTGTGCCGAAACAGACAAAACCAGAAGGAATAAATAAGGAATTGCAAAGGGCACTACCGGCTAATAGAGGTATTCCAATGGAAGGAATTACAGGAGAAGCTACTGAAGAGGAAAAAGGAGCTAATGTTCCGACTTTACCGGTTGGAAAAGGATTCCCAGAATTTCCTACTCAAGAAGAAGGAGGAGGAAAGTAATGTACGTAGTATTTGAAGCAAAGGGATTCCAATGGGTGGGTGATGTTGGGTCTAAGATTAAGATACCACACATGGATAAAGATGTGGGAGAAGAAGTAACATTTGATAAAGTTCTGCTTTTTAAGAATGAAGAAGTGATAATCGGGCGTCCCTACATAGAAGGTGCTTTGATCAAAGGAGTGGTTACCGGACATAGTAGATATAGAAAGATTATTGTTTATAAATATAGACGACGTAATCGTTACAGGAGGACAAGAGGACACAGGCAGCATTATACTGAGATAGAAATCAAAGATGTTATTCTAAAGAAGGAGAAAGAAGTAAAAAAACAGGATGAAGTAAAGAAGGGTACTAAAGTGAGAAAAGAGAGTAAAGCAAAGAAGGGGAGTCAGGCAAAGAAAGTCACTAAGGTAGTTAAGGATACAAAAGCAAAGAAGGAAGTTAAGGTAAAGAAGGAGAGTAAAGCCAAGAAGGTAAGCAAAGCCAAGAAGGAGAGTAAAACAAAAAAAGAAAGCAAAGAGAAGAAGGGAAACAAAGTAAAAAAGAGTAAAGGTAAAGGAGGGGGGTAATGGCACATAAAAAGGGCGTAGGTTCTACGCGTAATGGGCGTGATTCAAATCCTAAGTATCTTGGTGTAAAGAAATTCGCAGGAGAAAATGTCCTGGCTGGAATGATTCTTGTCCGTCAGCGAGGGACTAAATACCATCCCGGTTGGAACGTTAGTAAAGGGAGTGACGATACGCTCTATGCCTTGACTGATGGTAAGGTGGAATTTGGAACAAGGCGCGGGAAAAAAGTTATCAACATTTTCACTGAATGAAATTTGCCCTATGTGGTGCAGGTAGGGTTGGGACCTCGCTTGCTTGTTCTCTTAAATCAAAAGACTGGGAATTCCTCGGTTACTATTCGGAAATTTACCCTGAGTGGATAGAAGAAGATAAAAGAATTTCTAACCTTAAGGAACTTGAAGGGAAAGATATATTAGTTTTTCTAGCCCTTCCTGATAGAGCTATTGAGACCCTATCAAAGACACTTCCACCATCTCTTATTGTGGGTCACACAAGTGGTTCTTTGAATCACAGAGCGATTAAGTCACCAAACCCTAAAGGTAGGTTCTCTATACATCCGCTTCGTAGCGTACCAAGATTTGGAATGGATATCAAAGGTGGTTACTGGGGTATTGAAGGTGATGAAGTGGGAATCAAGTTTGCAGAACGAACGGTTGAAGCGCTAAGAGGTAAAGCTATACCCATTAATCCTGATAAGAAACCATTATATCATATAGCCTCGGTAACTTCAACCAATCTCTTGAGCAGTCTTCTCTTCATAGCAGATAAATTATTCAAGAAATGTGGTATCACCGAAGATATCGCACCCTATGTAGGTGAAGAAACTTTGAAATGTATTAAAGATATGGGGTATGTTGAAAGCCTTACAGGACCTGTTGAGCGAGGAGACTATAATACACTTCTTCGGGATCTAACCGCATTAAAGAAAAATGCTCATGATTTATTACCTATAGTAAGTAGATTATTAGAAGTAAATCTTAGTATAGCGAAAGAGAAAGGATTAAAAAGAGAAGATGCTGATCGTATCGATTCTATTATTTCAGATTATAGAAACGCCTGAGATTATAACCCCATCCGATGTCAGAGTAGGGATGGAAGGTTTTGGGTTAAGTGTATTTATGGGTTCAAAGATAGATACCTTTCAGGTGAAAATAACCGGTAAGCTTCCACCTACTGCAACAGGTAGGGAGATAATCCTTGCAGAGCTAAAAGGGGATGTGATAAACGAAGCTGGAGTACTTGCTGGTATGAGTGGGAGCCCCGTGTATATAAATGGAAAGCTCCTTGGGGCAGTAGCTTATTCGTGGGCGTTCTCAAAGAAACCTATTTGCGGTATAACCCCTTTTGTGGATATGAAAAAGGGTGGAGTTTCACCGCCTTTGGGATCTTATGGTCTTACTCCAATAAGCCCTGTCCTCAATGTTTCTGGATTTAGCCCAAAGTCTTATTCCCTTCTTGATTCCCTACCTGGCAATTTCGTTATCTCTTTCGGACAGAGTGGAGGACTAACTCTGGAAAGAACACCTTTTGTCCCAGGGGGTGTCTGTGGTGTATCTCTCATTACTGGCGATGGAACCCTTTCTATGATGGGGACAATAACGGAGGTTAAAGGAGATACAATATATGCCTTTGGTCATCCTGCATATGGGACGGGTATTTCAAATCTCCCTTTATGCGAAGGGGGTGTCAGTGGCTATCTGCCATCCTATTATCACTCCTTCAAATTTGCTAATCCCGGTCAGGTTGTGGGAACTATTTTATTCGACGGTGATTCAGGAGTTAAAGGGATACTCAAAAGGAAGCCACCGATGGTGGATTGCAAAATTGTGGTTAACAAAAGAAAGCGGGAATACAAAATTACAGAAATGAAGAACCTTTTTCCTCTACTAATGGCTTTCCTTTTATATTCGAATTGGGTGGAAGAGATGGGTGTATATAATCCGGTGACTATAAATGGTAGGTTTGACATTTATACCAGTCAGGGTAAAATATCACTCTATCCTGTTATAAGTGGGGACCAGCTTCAAACTGATATATATAGGTGGACTAGAGGAGTCCTTTTGGATATACAGGGTAACAGGTATGAAGGGGTCGCTATCGATTCTATGAAAGTGAATATAGATGTTAAAAATGTCATTAGGAAATACTTCGTTGAGAGGTTGCAACTGAAAAAGAAGGAGTTCGAATTAGGAGAGGAGATGACTCTATCCGTCATTATTGACCAATACAGAAAGCCTGATACGACAGTTACCTGTGGCTTCCGTGTGCCAGATGAGCCCTGTGAGTTAGTGATTATGGTTTCAGGGAGAGACGAGTTCTTAAGTTATGAACGAGAGAGAGTCCCTTTAAATTTTGAATTTGATGATTTTTCAGAATGGAAAAACTATATAAATGATCTACCTTCCCGTGACCAAGTAATTTTCTCACTGTACAAAAAGGGTAGAATGGTGGGGACAAAAAGGGGAGAACTTAGAGATATCCCATTCAGCCTCCAGAGCATTTTGAATGGGAATGGTAATTTAGAAGCTCGAAATCTCTTTCCTATTTATGAGAAACAAATTACACTAAAAGGACCGGTTACTGGCGTAGCTAAAGAAACAATAGAGGTAAGGAGGTAGAATGCTACTTGTTATTCTATCATTTTCCTATTTCTGGACGTTTTCCGGGGACTCTTTATATGAAGGAAAACCGGAAGGAACCATTGCTTCTAGAGATTCCATATTTATGGGGAATAAGCTTACAAAATTGACGAATGATAGTGAAGGATTTGTATCTGATTTAATAGAGAAAGATGGGGAAATTTATTATGGTATTTCAGATTTGGGTCTCCTTATCAGGATAGATAGGATTGGGAACCTGGATACCATTATTAATACGGAAGGGGGATTGCTTTCATTGGGATTGTTTGGAGATTTCATTATTGCAGGTCTTTCGCCAAAAGGAAAACTATTATTTATAAAAGGGAAAGAGGTCCTGGACTCACTCTCGATCGATACCGACAATATATACTCAATTTATGAATGGAACCATGAGCTCTTTATCGGAACAGGTCCAGAGGGAAATGTATATAAGATAACCCACGATAAAAAAATCGAGAAGTTCTATACCACAGAGGCGCATTCTGTAACAGAGATGGTATCATACAAAGATAAGTTGTTCATAGGTACCTCAACCCCAGGACTTGTATATGAGCTCTATAAAAAGGGTGGAGGAAGAATCTACTATGATACAGGTCTTGATGAAGTGAATGGTCTTGGATTTTGTGGGGACACTCTTTCCATCTCAGGTATCTCACTTATAAACGACACTCCCACAGGGGAAGTCAAATTTCTGATACAAAATAGAGAGATTGTAGTATATCAGGGGACCCCTGTGTTATCTGGGACAGAGGTGGGCAATCGATTCTATGTGGGTGAATCAGAGGATGGTCAAATTGGAGAGTTTCATAATAGGGATCTTAGAATTGTGGTTGATCTTGAAGAATCCAGAATAACTACCTTAAAGGATATAGGAGGGGAGCTCTATATTGGAACTGGATATCCTGCGAATGTGTACAGAATGAGCTCTGGTAAAAGAAAAGAAGGGACATATACGTCAACTGTTTTTAAAGGTGGAATAGGAGTTATCTGGGGGAATCTTTTTTATAAAGGGGAGGGAGATATTTCCTTTTACCTTCGAAGTGGAAAGAAAAATGAGGTGGACTCTTCCTGGACAGAGTGGAGACAAACCGTTCGAGGCATTGATACAGAGGACCCATTCATTCAATGGAAAGCAGTTCTTAAAGGAAAAGATACATACCTTAACGATGTAAGGATTTCTTATGGAGAGAGGAATTTACCGCCTGAGATATCAAAGTTTGCAGTGCTTCCCCCAACTATTGGATGTGGGGGGAGTGCCAATAGCCCAAGACACAGCGAATTACTATCTCCAGAGGAGAAAACGAAACTGAGGAAAATGGGATTCTTTATTCCTGAACAGGCGTATCATATCCCTGGAGGGATTCGATGTATTTATTGGGAAGCGAATGATCCGGATGGAGATCAAATGATCTTCGATTTATTTCTCAAAAGAGAAAAGGATCCAGTTTTTAATAAATTGGTAGAAGGGGTTCAGGAAGGTGCCTATTTTCTTGACGCCTCTCCTTACCCGGATGGTGTCTATATAGTGAAGATCCTTGTAGAAGACCTATCTTCCCAGCCCTATCTTTTACATGATCAAAGAAGTGCCCGTTTTATTATTGACCATTCTCCTCCAGAAGTGAAAGATATTAAGAAGAGGATAATTGGAGACAGTGTCACAGTATCTGGGATAGCGCTGGATGAACTCTCACCAATTTTAGCGGTTTTCTACAATACACCTGCTACTCCTACGATGAGAGAAACAGGATGGAAAAGCGCAATACCTGTTGACGGAGTATTTGATGAGCATCAGGAACTATTTTCGTTTAAGGTAGCAAAGGGTTTTAAGTATATAGCAATAAGAGTTTTTGATAGGCATAATAATACAAAAGTTTTGAGGCTTGAATTGTGAGGATTGGTGTCCTTTATGGTGGATGGTCTTCTGAGCGGGAGATATCCATCCTTTCTGGGAAAAGGGTTACTGCTGCTTTGAAGAGCAGGGGATATGAGGTTGTAGAGATTGATGTTGATAGGGATGTCCCAGAGGTTTTATCTAAGGGTGAAATCGATATAGCATTTGTGATGTTACATGGAAAACCGGGAGAAGATGGCACCATACAGGGATTACTTGAGACAATGGATATTCCTTATACAGGTTCAGGTGTCCTTGCAAGCTCCCTGGCAATTAATAAGATTATAGCAAAGAAAGTTTTTCAATTTTCAGGAATTCCGACCCCAGAATTTAAATATCCTGTAAGAGATGATGAAATCCCCCTTGAATTTCCTTACCTGATTAAACCTGTGGCAGAAGGTTCTTCTGTTGGGATGACCATAGTAAGAGAAAAAGAGCAGCACGAGAAAGCTGTTTCTGTAGCATGCGAATATGGGGATTGTTTTGCTGAAAAGTATATAAACGGTAAAGAGATTACAATTGGAATACTTGGTGATTTAGCACTTCCTATTCTGGAACTGGTTCCCAAAAAAGAATTTTATGATTATGAAGCAAAGTATACAAAAGGTATGACTGAATTTATTATACCCGCAAGATTGGATGATGAGATGACAAAGAGGAGCAAAGAGATGGCATTAAAAGCGCATAGGACTCTTGGATGTTGTGATTTCTCCAGAGTGGATTTTGTTGTTGATGATAATAATGCTTATGTCCTTGAAGTTAATACAATACCAGGGATGACTGATTTATCAGATGTTCCAGCAGAAGCAAAAGCTATGGGAATAGAGTACGATGAATTAGTTGAGCGGATATTGAAACTTGCACTTTGTAGATACGAGATGAAGGGGAATAGTTAATTAGTTGATTCGTATATTAGTTAATTAATCTAATTCCAACCCCTCATCTTCCCTAATTAACTATTTGACCATTAAACTAATAACTATATTCCTTGAAATATTCATCAACAATGGCAATTGCTTCTTCTGGGGATGAGGCTTCCTCAAAAGGCAGGGGGATGTTACATCTGATTCCGATTATCTTCTTGTTATAGATATTACCAAAAGCGATTTCACTCTGAGTCCCAACCCTACCATCTATTGCTATTAGAATCTCGGCTGTCTGTGCAATTATCACATTGCGTGCATGACTCATACCGGTAACGATTGGAATATCAACCCATTGGTTTGCACTTGTACGTAAGTTACCCGGGAGTATCCCGATGACTAACCCGCCTTCTTCTTTTGCACCTTTGGATACAGCCTCCATAACTCCACCCAGGCCACCGGTTACAAGGACATATCCCCGCTTTCCAATCAATTTTCCCGTCCTATAGGATATTTCATAGATTTCCTTAGGAATAGATGAACCGCCAATAACGCCTACTATTCTCATCTAATCACTGCTATCTTTCCATAGTATGGTTCACCATCCTCTGGCTTTACCATATAGTAGTATATCCCGTTTGATACCATTCTACCTCTTTCATCCCGCCCATCCCACTCTACATAATTCACTCCATATCTGGATGCACCAGTGTAGAGGTCTTTTACCAATCTTCCGGCTATTGTATATATCTTTATTTCTGTGTTCATCTCTCTTCCAAGGTGATAAATAATCGTTGTTTTTTTCTTCATTGGATTAGGGTAGTTTTCAACTCCCCAGAGTAGTCTTTCATCGCTGATTAAAAACGTGGCTTCACGCACTCCTACGTTTCCAGCGTTATCCTTTACATATGCTTTGAATCGAATGGTATCAGCGAAGAGGGGTTCTTCGTAGGTAAAGGAAGCTTCTCCTGTAGTAGGACTGCCTGAATGATAGGTAAATTTATCAGCAAGATAAATTGGTTCGGAGTTATTTATACTTATCTGCAGGTTAATTTTTGACCTCATATCAATACCGCTACTATCGCGAACTACTATTGTCATTTCTCCAGATGGTGGTATAGGATCCCTTTCAGATAATTCTTTTCCTTTTATTTGAAAACTGATGCCAGGGGATAGAGTATCGGTGGTTCCTGTACCCGGGGTGAAATGAACAGAGAACCGTTGATACGCTTCCCTATCTCCCCTAGAATATAGATAGATGTTACCTTCCTGTTCATCGATATCTAATGGGAGGTTAATCCACATGTTAAAAGAATCGTTTGCTATGGGAGCGCTACCCTGGAAGAGTTTTCGCCCTATCTTTGTTATAGTTACATTATTAACTGGATAACTAGTAAGACCTTCCCTTGCATCTAATATAGTGTCATAGTCCGCCTGGGTAATCAAACAGTAGATTCGATCAGAAGAGGTTGAAGTTTCTCCTTTTATAATAAATCTTTCTCCTCCTCTTGCAGAATCAGGAATTTCAGGGATGAGTTTAGTTGAATCAATAAGTATTTCAGTTGCTGGATCACCGAAGAATGTATAAGTGAAATGCCCTGCTTCTTCCTTTGCATAGAGATATGCATCACCTGCCGTCTTTGCTGAAGTCGAAAAAAGATGCTGAATAAGTGATCTTCCCAGTGCATTATTACTCCCTGGATAGGTTGCTCTACCGGCTGCAATAGACACAATAGTTCCTCCATCGGAATAGAGATTTGAATGTCCGGCTATACAATCTTCATCCGGACGTTCAAAATAACCCACATCGCATGAACCAAAATAATATAAGGGAGTTTTTCTCCAGTTTCCGAATCTGCTTACATCCTGGAGTAGAAAAACAGATTCATGGGTAAGCCTCCGTAGGTTACCATGCCCCAGAAAAACGCCCACAAGAGCACCCTCGCTCATTGCCTTTAAATGTGCCTCTTCTGCTTCTGGTTTTTCTCCTCCCACACGGGGATACTCCATAAGATATATCTTTTTCTGATGAATCCATCCGGGTAGAGAATTAGAGATACTTTCTGCTCCTTTTGTATGGGTCGCTTCACCTGAGGAATAATTAGCGCTATAAGCATCATCGGCTAAAAGTATTGCATTCCTTCTCCAGCTACCCCCTGATACCTCATATTCAATAAGTTTATCCACCCAGTTTGTTGCTTCAGTAAGGTTTGAAGCTGTTACTCTACCAATAGGTATATCCTGGACTCTATCTTCGTTGAAATCCACAAAGTAGCTGTCCCAGCATGGATTCTTGTCTAAGTATCCGCTACTTGTATAGATGAAAGTACCCTCTGTATGGATTGGTACAAAGCAACTCTTTCCTATGCCTGTTAAGTCTTTGTTGTCATAACTGCCATCTCCAAAGAAAAGAACATAACTTATGGGCGGATTCCACGTGATGTAAGCATGATATAGGAACCTTTTAATTGCAGAGGGATCACGAACTCCAAAGGAAAAATTGTCATAGATTTCCTTTAAGGATATCACTCTGGTGACTGGTGATGTAAAGCTCCTTAAATGATTCTCTCTCCACCTCTTTAGCTTATACGCAGGCGAAATGAATTCATCGGGTGGAATAACAACCCAGTCTGCACCACCGTATTGAAGGGACGAAGGGTCCTTAATAGATATCCCCTCGATTGAATAAGGTGATTCCTGTATTAGTATTTTCGTAGCATCCGCCGAAAAATCTATACTTCCAGCGCTAAACTGGTGTGAAATAAGTGATGGGTTTTCTGAATTAGTGTAGTTAAGCAAATACGGATCTTTGGTAAGATTACTTACATTGTAATGCTTAACTCCAGGTGTATCTGAACTAATATATAATCTTCCACCTACTGCGATAGTTCTTCTCGTATAGATAACTTCTACATAATCCATTATCACCGATTCGTTAGTGGTTATGAGTCTAATCTCTAAATCATTCGAACCTTCGGATAATGCGTTTATAGTATCTGTGAAGATTGTCCTGTCCTTTCCGGGATTACCCATCGTTGTTACGGTATCATCCATGATTGTGCCATTAAGAGAGATGCGAAAGGCATATTGATTAGAGTTTTTAGGATAGAAGGCAATCCTTATAATTGCTTCATTATCATATGGGTAGTAGACAGTAAGAGGAATGTTCAGGATACTCCCAGAAGAAGCACCGCCAGATGTGTTAAGTTCTTTCCATCCCCAGACGAGTCCACTCCTTAAGGGACTGAAATTGTCTTCTTCTACGTGTATAGTATCTGTGAAATTAGATATATCTTCGCCACCTGTAAAATTCTCCTCTTCCGCTATTATGGGATCCCCGTCAAAGCATAACCAGTAGGCATTGGTATCTGTGAACGGACTATAGTAGAAGTATATATTATTTTTAAAATGGTTTCTTTCCCAACCTGAGAGTGAATGGGCAAAGAAAATTATCCTTTCATCTTCTTCAAAGGATCCATCTTCATCGGTTTCATATATAGCAGTGATTATCGGCGGAAGAAGAGCCAGGCTACTAAGACTGTCCATATCCCATTTAAGGACACCTCTATATCCATGCCGGAGTTCAATTCTATTTGGATCAACTGAAGCAGGGTTAAGACCAACTTCCTTTAAATCCGAGGGGGTTATCTCATAGATACCTTCCTTCGTTGTATTCACTTTAACCCAGAGTCCCACCTTAGGTACTACCTTCGATATCTCCTTTAGTCTGAGGCTCTTTCCTCTGATCTGGTTGAGAAAGAGAGAAGGCTGCCTAGCTACATATCCCTCTGGGCGTATCCATCTACCTCCCTCGAAGTATATTTTGATTATTATTGATTTTCTGATTTCTATATATCTTCCATCAAAGGCAAAGGGATGAATGAATAGGGTTGCATTACCATGTGGAGAGGGGCGATTCTGTTGTATTTCTGCGGGAGGTGGTTGGTAAGTTGGCGGTTTTTCTTTCGCGATTTTTCTTCCGTAGAACTGAACTATCGTTGGGACGCATTTTACTCTATCTGTTAATTCAATTTGATATCGGAAAACTACTCTTCCGCCTACCGGGGTCAGTATCTTTTTTCTGACGAGTGGTAGTGCAGGCATACCCTCCTTATCAGGATAGGTTCCTTCCTCAATTTCATAAGATGTCCCGTCATTTATTGTGGACGTTTTATAATGAGTAATGTAGCGAAGGATTAAAGAATCAGGCGTATCGGCAAGGACGGTAAAAGAGGAAATAATTAAGAGGAATGTCATAACTTTTCAGCCTCATCAATAAGCATCACAGGTATATCATCTTTTATGGGATAGGCTAATTTGCATTTTTGGCAGATCAGTCTGTTATTCTTCTTATCATATTCTAACGTCCCTTTACATTTAGGACATACAAGTATATCAAGTAATTTCTTTTTTAACATTCGAACCTCCTATATTTGCCACGGAGATACAATTTTAAACATTGAAGAATGAAAATTGTAAAGTGCAAAGCTTTACTAAACCATAGATCATTTTTTCGTATCTAATTTTTCATTTTACATTGAAGGAATGCCTTTGTGGCGTTTTCAAAATCAATTCTTCCTTATTTGAAACACATGTGATTTAAGTATGGCATAAATCTCTCTTGACAATTTATCGTTTTTTACTGTGAAGCGCAGGGACAGGCCGCCTGGATGCCCAATCCCGAATAACCCGCCATCGATCAGGATTCCGAGTAGAGGTTCCTCTACAGGTTTGTTGAAATCAACTGTTATCAGGTATCCTCCTCGTTCATTAACTCTCATTCTGACATCTTCTATCGTGGCATCTATTTTTCTTTTTGGATTATAAGATTCAATGGAATCAGGTGATAGGATGAATTTTCCTTCTGCTGCTCGTTTGATTGCATATATGGAATAATCTCCCTTCTTAAGTAATAAACCACCTATTTCTATTGGGATGACCTCTTCGAAATAGATTTTATCTCCTTTAATTTCCACATTTTTCTCTCCATAATATTCCAAGCGCATTTTCAATATATGAGGGTCAACATCCCCTTTAATTTTAATATTCTTTCCTTTAATTACATGTTTCGGTTCTATCTTCATCTCCCAATCTATTCCTTCAGTTTTCGCGCTGATTTTTTTTATCCATTCTTTCACGATTATGAGTTTTCCCTCTCCTTCCTTTCCACCTGGCGAAAACAGAGAGAGATTTGCAGTAAAGGAATAGACTAATTCATCTCCTCTGTGGGATATCAATTCGAAGCCCCCCTTGCCAGTGAGATTGTTTATTTCTCTGTATGGGTCTATTCCAGAGATAGGTTCCTCTGTATCTCCAATCGTTATCACTCCTTCCATGTCAAAATCGCCTTTACATCTATATATGCCAGATGCTTTGAAAGTGCTCCGCATATCACCTTTCTCTCTTTCTACAATCCAATGGAATTCAAACCCATTTTCGAGTATCTCTATTATTGCTTCTGGGTAATCAATTGGTGGGGGTTTGTAAACTTCCCGAGCGCAACTAAGGATGAAAAGGAGTAAGGTAATCCATCTCATGATATCATTGAGTAAACTAACTACTAAAGAAAAAATGTCAAGATATTGGAGTTGATGAGTAGATGGGTATATGAGAACAGTTAAGTAGTTGAGTTGTTGATTAGTTAAATGGTTGCCCTCCACTTTCGGGCACTTCCATATTTAACTATTTGACTATTTTACCAATTTCCTTTGTGATTTTTTCTATACAATATGTGTCTCTGTGGCAAATCACAATTAATGAATGATTGACTTTTTATTCAAGGGTTTTATATTATGTGCAAATGGTTAAGATAGAAGGGATTGAAAAGGGTTCTATTGCAGATAAGATTGGAATAAAACCAGGTTCTTATGTTGTGTCGATTGATGGAAGGGAGATAAACGATTCCCTGGACCTCCGTTTCTTTGAGTCCGGTGCACCCCTGGATCTTTTGGTCTCACAAGACGACAAAGAAAAAATCTATCATGTGGAAAAGGATGCAGAGGTCCCACTCGGGATAGAACCATCTGAATTCAAGACAAGATTGTGCACGAATAAATGCACTTTCTGTTTCATAGATCAAAATCCACCGGATGTCAGGAAACCACTACGTGTAAAAGACGGTGATTATAGATTATCCTTCTTGTACGGTAATTATATAACGTTAACAAATCTCACCAATAAAGATTTTGACAGGATTCTCGAACTTAAGTTGAGCCCTTTATATATCTCTGTTCATGTCACTGATTCGGAAAAAAGAATAGAGTTAATGAGGAATAAAAAAGCTGGAAAAATTATGGAGAATTTAAAGCGTCTCATAAAAGGTGGGATAAAATTGCATACACAGATTGTCCTCTTACCTGATGTCAATGACCGGGAATATCTCCATGAAACTATAGAGGATCTACTTTCACTTTTCCCTGGTGTTTCTTCAATTGGGGTTGTCCCTGTAGGGCTTACTGATTTCAGAAGGAATCTTCCTCACATAAGACATCCAGAACCTTATTGGATGAATGAGATAATTGAAGTAGTAGAACCTTACCAGGAAGAGATGAGAAATAAGGTTGGTAAAACAGTAGTTTATTTGGCAGATGAGTTTTATGTTAAAACAGGGAATGAAATCCCTCCAGAAGCTCATTATGATGAATTTCCTCAACTGGAAAACGGTATTGGTATGGTAAGGAAGTTCCTTTCTGGTCTTTCGGACCTTACTATTCCTGATTTTGAAGGGAGGGTTCTCCTGGTTACCGGGACCCTTGCGTGTGCGATTATATGGGAGTTAGTAAGGCGCTTTAAAGAATCCAATATAGAGGCAGATGTTCTACCCATCAGCAATAGATATTTTGGGGAGTCTATTGAGGTTGCTAGTCTTCTGGGGGGTTGGGACCTAATTGGTATCTTATCAATATTAGATTTTGATATTGCAATTCTTCCCCCGAATATAGTTAACAGTGACAATCTATTTATTGATGGTTGTTCCCTCGAGACATTTCGAAATTCACTACCAATGAAGATTTATATAGCTCCTTATGACATCAGGTATCTCGGAGATCTCAAATGAATACTGTAGCAATTGTTGGTAGGCCAAATGTTGGGAAATCCGCGCTATTCAATCGACTGCTTAGAGAGCGGAGGTCAATAGTTGACAGAGAGCCGGGGGTAACAAGAGACAGGGTATATGGTGTGATGGAAAGGAATGAAATCCCGGTCATATTAATAGATACTGGAGGTCTTCATTTCGCGCAGGATGCGCTTTCAGGGGAGATAAGGAGACAGGTGGATTTTGCCCTTGAAGAAGCAGACATTATTCTTTTAATGGTTGATGGAAAAGAGGGGCTTTGTCCATTGGATAAAGAAGTCGCAGACTATATAAGGAGAACAAAAGGTAGCAAGGCTCTTATTATCAACAAAATGGATAAGGGAAGTGATTGGAAAGTCGCCTCTGAATTTGCAGAAGTGATACTTGATAAAACATTCCAGATTTCTTCCATTCATGGACATGGCGTTGAGGAGCTTCTTAACTGGATCCTTTCCAATTTTGAAGAAGGAGAAGTGATTGAAGGAAGCATGATTGGGGTAATTGGAAAGCCCAATACCGGTAAATCTACCTTTGTAAATGCAGTGATGGGATACGAGCGTTCGATTATCAAGGAAGAACCGGGAACAACAAGGGATAGCATAAACTCTTATCTTGAGTTTAAGGGGCAGAATATCGTGCTCGTGGATACCGCGGGATTAAAGAGGCGATCGAAAATAAAGGATTCTCTTGAGTACTATTCTTTCTTGCGTGCAGTAAGAACGATAGAAGAATCGGATATTGTTTTGATACTCATAGAATCAACTGAAAAGGTCACGAGGCAGGATAAAAGAATAATCAACTGGGCGAAAGATAGAGAAACCCCTATGCTCATCCTTCTTTCAAAGTTTGACCTAGTTCCATCTGATGAAGAAAAAAAATTTATGAATTTCTACAGAAAGGCGTTGTCATTTATGCACTGGATACCTGTAATACCCATATCATCGACCACCCTGAGAGGGATAGACGATTCACTCTCTCTTGCCCTTGAGATACTTGATGGACTTGATAGAGAATATCCAGAACTTAAAGAGGTGATAAAAGAAGCCTGTTCATACAGACCCCCACCAAATGCAAGACGAGAACTTAAGATACATTCAGTTAAACAAAATGGAGGAAGAATTTGGATTCGAACCAATCTTCCCGAGTCTTTTGATAAAGAGTATGAGAGATATCTTGAAAACAGGATTAGAGAAAAGCTTGGGTTTAAAGGAATCCCACTTTCAATAAGGGTTAAAAAGAGATGAAATGACTAATGAAGAAAAAATTAAAAGGAGAATTCTCTCAAGGATTCAAGGGGCTAAGGAGTCGAGGGGTCAAGTTTTAAATAAAATTTCACTCGAACCCTTTCTAAATAAGGAGGTTATATGTGGTATTGGTATATAGTTTCTTTTGTAGGGTCTTATATTCTTGGTAGTATACCATTTGGTTATATAGTGGGTCGTATTAAAGGACATGATCTCCGAAAAGAAGGTAGCAGAAATGTTGGTACAACAAATGTCTTTAGAGTGGTGGGAAAGAAAGAAGGGATACTGGTTTTCATTCTTGACCTGCTTAAAGGCTTTCTACCAGTTTTTTATTTTTCCCAGATCTCTCCCTATGTAGGGATCTTTGCAGTATTAGGAGCAATTATAGGCCATGTTACTACGCCATTCTTGCGGTTTAGGGGTGGTAAGGGTATAGCAACCGGGTTTGGGAGTCTCCTTGCACTTATGTTTGTTCCAGCGCTCTTAATTTTAGCTGTATGGATTATTCTCCTAGGTGTTACAAGAAGAGTCTCAGTAGGCTCTCTTGGAGCTGCTATTGCACTACCCATTTTTTATTACTTCACGAGTAACCCTGTTTTAATCCCAGTATTAATTATTACTATTCTAATAACAATAATCGTATTTATTGCCCATCGTTCCAATATTAAAAGACTCATAAGAGGTGAGGAAAAACGCATATTTTGAGTTAATATATACCTCCCATATCTCTTTCAAAGCACGCAAAGATAATTAGTTAAATAGTTGAATGGTCAAGTTGTAAATTAGGAAAAACTCAATAAACCCTATGAACTCTATAGACTCAACAAACTCGTGAAACTCAGAACCCAGTACTCCGCACCCCGCACGCAGTACAACCACCTAATCCCTAAACCCTAAATCCAAAACCCTAACTATTGTCTTCGGTCAATCAACCCATCTACTCATTCACCCAATTACTTATTTACTCTTGACACATAATCTAAGTGAGGTATTATAAAATTAGTATGAAATACTACGCGGATTTCCATATACATTCAAAATACTCGCGTGCTACCAGCAAATCGATGGACCTTGATCATATTGTAGAAGCCGCCAAACGGAAGGGATTAAACCTTATGGGCACAGGGGACTTTACAAATCCTGCGTGGCTTTATGAACTAGAGAAGAAACTAAAACCCAACAGGGAAGGTATCTATCGATACAGAAATGTTGATTTTATACTTACCACAGAGGTCAACAATATATTCAATTATAATGGTGATACAAAGAAGGTTCATTCAGTTATAATGCTACCAAATTTTGAACTTGTCAGAAATTTTAACAAGGAAATACGTAGGTTTGGAAATCTTGAATCGGATGGAAGACCCACGCTTTCTTTACCCCTTAAAGGTCTTGCTAGAATACTGTTTTCAACCTATCCTGACGCAATATTGATACCTGCTCATCTCTGGACCCCCTGGTTTGGACTGTTTGGATCAAAGTCTGGATTTGATTCTTTAGAAGAGGCATTTGGAGAGTTTCGTGATAGGATCTATGCCATAGAGACAGGGTTATCGTCCGATCCTCCAATGAACTGGCTGCTTTCCTCACTTGATCATGTAACACTTGTTTCGAATTCCGATGCGCATTCCCCCAATAATGTAGGTAGGGAGGCAAATTGCTTCACAACACCTGTTGATTATCCTGAGTTAAGGGATATCTTAAAGGAGCAGAACAGAGAGAAATTTCTATATACAGTGGAGTTTTTTCCTGAGGAAGGTAAATACCATTATGACGGACACCGAAATTGTGGAATTACATTTTCTCCAGAAGAGTCTCTGAAGAATAATAATATCTGCCCTGTCTGTGGGAGACCTTTGACTCTTGGGGTACTCCATCGTGTATATCACTTACGGGATAGAGAGGAACCTCTGGCACGGGGTAGGGTTGGTTATAAACGATTGATAACTCTCCCGGAAATAATAGCAGATTCCTTAGGGGTTGGGAAGAATACCAAGACGGTAAGAGGGATATATGAGAAACTTACCTCATATTTCGGTAATGAATTCCAGATACTACTTGAGATACCAGAAGGTGAGTTGAGGAAAAACGCAGATGAAAAGACCGCTCTGGCAATAATGAATGTCAGGAATGAAAGGGTGAAGATAAAACCAGGATATGATGGTGTCTATGGAGAAATACGTATTCGAGAAGAGGAAAAAGAGAATAAAAAGAAACAACAATCATTGTTTTGATGAAGAGAATATATGCACCCTGGCGTTCTGAATATATAAAAAATCCTGGCGGAGATGAATGCATATTCTGTAAGGCTGCTCTCTCAAAGAATGATAGGGAATGTTATGTTCTTGCAAGGGGGGAATACTCATTTGTGATTATGAATAAATATCCATATAATAACGGACACATAATGATAGCCCCATACAAACATACGGGGGACCTACAGGAGTTATCCCATGATGAAATGTTTGAACTTATAAACTATTCTCAAAAATGGGAAGCGGCGATACGTAAGGCTATGAACCCTCAGGGTTTCAATATAGGGATGAACATTGGAAGGGTTGCTGGAGCTGGAGTCAAAGATCATCTACATATTCATATTGTCCCACGATGGAGTGGTGATATGAGTTTTATGCCAGTTATTGGCGAGACAAAGGTTATTCCTATGCACCTTGGGGAGGTCTATGACCTTTTAAAATCAACCTATGAGCAGCAATTTAATCATTGAATGGATATCCTTTCCTGCTGTTGAAGATCCGAGGAAAACAATAATTGTTACCATATTCATACTTGGCATTTCAACTGCCCTATATGTACTTCACGGTCCCATATATGGGATCTTAAGCATACTGTTTCTTGGCTTTTCCCTTCTTCCTTATTACACTCCAACTAAATATAGACTTGATAAAGATGGAATAGAGATCAAGAAACTTTTCTATACGATAGAAAAGAAATGGAGTTCTTATCGTTCCTTCTACCCTGATAAGAATGGTGTTCTTCTCAGCCCTTTTCCCATGCCTACAAGATTGGAAAACTTTCGTGGCATTTATATTCGATTCAGAGATAATAGAGATGAAGTGATTCCCTTTATAGAATCTATAATGAATAGATTTGATGGAAAAACGGATTAGGGCAGCTCTTATTTCTCTCGTTATACCAGGTGGAGGACAGATCTACAGGAAAAGGTTTTTCTCTGGTATTTCTTATCTTGTCCTTTTTGTCTTTTCAATCCTATTTCTCAGGATAATCTGGAACGGATTTCATCCCTTTTCATACTTTATACTCCTTTCATTTCTCATTTTGTGGATTGTGAATATCGTAGATGCATATAAGGGCCCTTATTATTTTACTGCCCCCTGTGATTTGTACTGTCCGGCAGATATTAAACCTTCAATCTATATTTCTCTTTTATCGGAGGAGAGGAATAAAGAAGCATTAAATAAAATACTTGAAACTGTTCCCTTCCCGGGAACCCTTGGAAGGATCTGCCCAGCACCCTGTGAATACCCTTGTGCACGGGAAGGTGTTGATGAATCAATAAGGATTAGATATCTTAAAAGATTTATCTTTGATAATGAGCAAGAAGAGGATTTTACAGTTTCAACGATAAGGAATAATGGAAAGAAGGTTGCTATCATTGGGGGTGGGATTGCAGGGATAACCTGTGGATATAACCTCAGGAAAAAGGGTTATAGAGTGGTTATATTTGAGCGGGAAGAGTCTGCAGGAGGGATGCCAATCTTGTGTATTCCCGATTATCGACTTCCAAAATGGGTGGTAGAGAAGGAGATATCCTTTGTTAAGAAAACAGGCGTGGAGATAAGGACAAACGTTGAGATAGGAAAGGATAAGAGGTTTAGTGATCTACAGGATGAATTTGATGCTATCTTTATTGCGACTGGAACCCATCTTTGCAATAGACTCAATATGGGTGAGAAGAAATTAGATGGAATCTATTATGGGCTTCCCTTTTTGAGGTCAGTTAAATTGGGTTCTCCCCCATCTATTGGGAAAGAAACTATCGTGATAGGGGGAGGGAATGTAGGTGTAGATGCTGCCCGAACTGCATTACGTTTGGGTTCTAAAGTGAGTTTGATAGCTCTTGAAAAGAGAGAAGAGATGCCTGCTTATGAAGAAAAGATAAGATTAGCAGTAGAAGAAGGCATAATAATAAAGAACAGTTGGGGTGTGAGTGAAATCCTCGGTGATGAAAATGTGGAAGGAGTAAGACTTAAACTATGTAATTCAGTATATGATAAAAAAGGTTATTTTAATCCTATTTTTAATGAGAATGTTAATAAAGTGGGAAGATGTGATACCTTGATCATATGTATAGGGCAATTACCAGAGTTAGAATTTCTTCCGCGGAGTATTATTGATGGGGGGGGAAGAATAATAGTAGACAAGGCATTTCGAACCCCAATTCCCGGAGTATTTGCAGGGGGGGATGTCCTATCCCCTTCCAGTGCAGTTGATGCAGTGTCCTATGGCAAAAAGGGAGCGCGGTCTATAGATTTATACCTTAGGGGATTCCGTGCAAAATTAGAAAACCTACTCGCATTTACAGAATACCCAGTTCCTTCATATCCTTTAGAGAGGAATCCTCTCCCGGATGAAGCCTTAACCATTCCAGTGAAGAGGAAATATGACGGTTTTGAGGAAATAGAAGGTAAATGTTCCTACACAGCAGGGATTAGGGAAGCCAGGAGGTGTCTTAATTGTCCCTTACGTTTTAGTAATTTCTAAACCAAAAGAGAAGAACCGCGGAGATGCAGAGAGCTCCTCAGCCGTTCTCCGGTCATTTATCTTAACAACCAACATACTCATCTACTCATTCACCTATCCACTTCCTTTTTTGTTAAGTTCTTAGAGGAATACTTATTTAAAAGAAAAATAATAATACTACTTGACATGCTATCTATAATTTATATACTGTAAAAAAAGACAGATGGTGTCTTAAGTGTTTGATAAGGAGGCTATATGCGTAAACTTTTTCTTGTAGTATTACTTCTTGGTGCTTTTGGTCTTTTTGCACAGATCCCTGTAGGAACCAAGGAAATTGGACTTGAGGCTGATATCGGAGATGTCCTGGCTGATGATTTTAGCTATATTGTTCAAGGTTATGGTGGATACTTCTTTATGGATAACATTGAAGCTCTCCTTGGTGTGGGTGTAGCTGGAACCACAGCAGAACTTCCCACAGATTTTACTAGCATGGTTTTTGTGGTCAAGGCAGGAGCCTATTATCATTATATGATGTCCGAACAGATGGGATTCTTTGGAGGAGCATGGTTTGGATACACAAGTGGAGTAGTCGGGACCACAGCAGATGGCTATATGTATGCCCCAATTGATGCTGGTGTAGAGTATTTCCTGAATAAATCTATCGGCGTTAGGGTATTCAACCGTTACCAATTAAACTTCGGAGAAATCTCACCAGGAGTAGATAGGGAAGCTTCAGATCACATAATGGTAGCAATGTTTGGAATTTTTTAAAGGTCACCTATATAAGCGTTATGCCTGATACCATCTGTCTTTTTTCTTAGACAAAAAAACAAAATATTTTATCCAACACTCTAAAAAACGGAACATTTTGCCTCATGTTGTCGTCTCTATATTTGAAATAACAACCTCCTTACTATAAAGTGCCCCTTCCCTCAGGGGGCACTTTTCTTCTGCGAATAAAGGGGTTGACAAAAAAAAGATAATGATTATAATATACAATACTGATAATCGTGTAAAAAATCTTAAAAATGGAGGGGGCAGAGATGGCTAAAAAGAAGGATTTGATGAGTTACGACCCTTTTGAAGTTATGTTATCGTTCAGGGAAGATTTTGATAGAATGTTCAGAGACTTTTTCACAGGTTTTACCACACCAACCTTAAGTAGGAAAGTGTTCCCGGCTATAGATGTTTGTGAAACCTCTGATCAATTTGTAATTGAAGCCGAAGTTCCTGGAATGAGCAAGAAGGAAATAAAGCTTTCTATAAAGAAAGATGAACTTGTTATAGAAGGAGAGAAGAAGGAAGAGAAAAAGAAAGAAGAAGAATCCTTCCTAAGGATTGAACGTTCTTATGGTAGCTTTAGAAGGTCTATCAGATTGCCATCCGAAGTAGATCAGTCTAATGTGAAGGCTAAGTATGAGAATGGTGTTCTGAAGATTTTTATTCCCAAGACCGAAAAGGAGAAGCCCAAAGAGATAAAGGTCAAAGTAGAATAAGATATCGAACCAGGGGCTTCCCCTGTTTTTTCGCCATAGAAGTTCTTAAAAGCCAAGAAGTAGATATTAAAATATCTTTGATTCTAAGAAAGGAGGGTTAATGGACAGGCGGTTATTAATATACGGTTCTTTTTTTGTTGCTCTTGTAGCTATAGTTGCCTTTTTTATAGGAGTTATAACGGCGGCAAGTTTTCATCTGCCAGCGGTAGCCAAAGCAGAGGAAGGAGAAGCTATGACCGCAAATATAAACGAAAGGTCTTCTTTTGCTCCAATAGTACAGAAAGCTTCTCCTGCTGTAGTATCTATTGAAGGCAAGCGGACTGTTGTTTTCGAATCCCCGTGGGGTGATTTCTTCAACGACCCGTTCTTTGGAAGATTTTTTGGAGAGGTTCCGAGAAGAGAATTAAAGAGGGACCTGAAGTGGCTTGGCTCTGGGTTCATCATTGAATATGATGGCAAAGATTATATCCTCACAAATAACCATGTAGTGGAGAAAGCCGAAGAATTGACCATAAGATTAAGCGACGAACGTGAATTTAGTGGAGATAAGGTTGAATTAATAGGGATTGATCCATCAACAGACCTTGCAGTAATTGAGTTGAAAACTAGGGATAATCTTCCAGATATTACGCCCGGTAGTGTGAAAGATCTCAGGGTTGGTGATTGGGTAGTTGCCATTGGTAATCCATTTGGTCTTTATGGAACTGTAACAGTGGGTGTGGTGAGTGCAAAAGGAAGGTCAGGAATACCTTTATCTAAGACTATTTATGAGAGTTTTATCCAGACGGATGCTGCAATAAATCCCGGTAACTCAGGTGGACCCCTTTTAAATACAGAAGGAAAGGTGATTGGAGTAAACACATTTATTCTGAGTAGAAGTGGTGGTAATTTAGGGATAGGTTTTGCTATTCCAATTGATATGGCCACGGAGGTACTGGAAACCTTGGTTAAAGAGGGTAAGATTGTGAGGGGCTATTTAGGTGTGTATCTTGAGGATCTGAGTAAGGAGATAAAGGAAAGCTTGAACTTTAAATATGATGAAGGTGCTTATATTCTCGAGGTTGGAAAAGGTAGTCCAGCGGAAAAGGCAGGAATTTTGGATGGTGACATAATTCTCAACTTTGATGGGGAAGAGGTTAAGGATGTAAGTCAGCTAAGATTTCTTGTTGCTTCCAGGAAGCCCGGGCAGAAGGTAAAGGTTATCGTATGGAGAAATGGAGAGGAAAGAAAAATTAATGTTGTACTTGGGGAACGTCCTGTAATATCCGCCGCATATGAGTTGAAGGGTGGACTTGAGTGGTTAGGAATGAACATACTTTCTTTGGATTCAAAGGAGGTAAGAAGATACTGGAGAGAAGGGGGTTCCGGGGTATTCATAAGTGAAGTTGAGCCAGAGAGTCCTGCTTATAAAGCTGGAGTCCCTGATCATTCTCTTATTATTGGTGTTCAAAAATTGAATAACTCTATGGAGATAAGAAATCTTGATGATCTTTCGAAGGCAAGGGAAGAATTTGCTCCGCCTTTAATTATACGTTTAAGACTTGTTAACGGAAGGGTAAAAGCCTTTGTAATAGAAGAGTAAAAAAGGAGTAAGTATAAGTAAATGAAAAAGGTGGAGGGTTCTCTCCCAGTTTATTTACAGGAAATTCAACAGTATTATCTCTTAACCCCTGAAAATGAAAGAGAACTCGGAAGGAGAGCGAGGTTAGGAGATAAAGACGCAAAGAAGAAGCTGATTGAATCCAATCTTCGTTTTGTAGTATCTGTAGCAAAAGCTTATAGGAATATGGGTACTCCATTCTCAGATTTGATTAATGAAGGAAATGTCGGGTTAATAAAGGCAGCGGAACGGTTTGATGAACGTAGGGGAGTAAGATTCCTCTCTTATGCTGTATGGTGGATAAAGCAGGCAATAATGAAGGCTGTTACTGAACATATAAAATCATATCGACTCCCGATGAGTAGGGCGGGTAAGATGTTAAAGGTCAAGAGAACCAGAGAAAAGGTAACCAGAGAGATAGGTAGGGAGCCAACGGTTGAGGAGATTGCAGAGGAACTGGGAATGGATATAGAAAAGATAGAGGATGCCATCAAGATAGCAAAACATGATATATCATTGGATGACACGATAAAGAATACAGATGATCTTGAATACCTTGATGTTATCTCAGAGGATGTGGTGACACCTGAGGAGGAGTATTACAGGGGTAAATTCTTGAATAGTATAAGTGAAAGTCTGGATCAATTAAAACCCCGCGACAGGAAGATTATAATCTACTACTTTGGGATGGAGGGTAAGAGGCCCCATACCCTTGAAGAGATAGGTAGGATGCTTGGGGTCTCACGTGAGCGAATAAGACAGCTACGCAATAGAGCCCTTAGGCAACTCCGGAAACATACCTGTGTTGAAGAAGAATTCATTTCTTAAATTTCTTATCGTTCCTCATGAAGGAGGTAGTGAGAGATGGGTGAAACTGCCCATCATTTTTTTGTTTCTATTGTTACTCTTTTTTATCCTAATAGTTATTTACTTCTTTAATAATCTTGGGAAATATGTAGATGTGACCTCTGTGGAGGCTCTGCGTTTTGACAATCAGCGCCTTGAAAAGAAAGTGGAGATGCTACGAGAGAAGCAAGAATTACTCAAAGCCGTTAGTGACACTCTATTCTATTCGCAAAATAATGTGATGGAGACACACCATATACATGGCCTTGAAGAAGCAAAAACAGAGAGATATCCACTTGATTCCCTTTTATACTGGAGTAAATGGATTGACACAGTTCTTAAATCTTCTTTGAGTAAGGGTGATTCTCTGCTTAAAATGATACCAAGCATTCTCCCGGTGGATGGCTATATCGTTAAGTATTTTGGGAAACAGATTGATCCATTTACTAATAAAATGAAAAACCACTATGGAGTTAATATCCTTGCTAGTCTGAATTCCACTGTGATTGCTACAGCGAACGGAAAGGTAATAAATGTGGAGCAGAAGAGAGGTGCAGGTTTGTGTGTTGAGGTTGCACATTGGAAGGGGTTCATTACCTTATACGGACATCTCTTGAGTGCCACTGTGAAGGAAGGTGATATAGTGAAGAGAGGAAATATTATAGGATATGTAGGAGAATCAGGTAGGGCACCATATCCCTATATTTACTATGAAGTAAGAAAAGATAGCGTTTTTATTAATCCTTTGAATGTAATTATGAGAGGAATTTAATGGGTATAAGAGCAGAGCTTAAAAAAGGAAGGATGCCAGAGCAAGTTAGAGAGGTTGCAGATTCAGAGGGTGTAGATGTTGAGATTTTAAAGAAGGGAATAATAGAAGGAAAGATAGTTATACCAAAAAATAAAAAAAGAAGTAATATAAAATCAGTTGGAATTGGTTACCCCTTGAAAACCAAAGTCAATGCAAATGTCGGTACATCAACTGACCAAGCCAATAAAGATCTGGAAGTATGTAAGGCAATTACTGCTGAAGAAGCAGGCGCTGATACAGTAATGGACTTATCTACAGGGGGAAATCTTTCCGAAGTAAGAAGAGAAATCATCAAAAAAAGCAATGTTCCATTAGGTACCGTTCCCATATACCAGGCTGCAATAGAAGCTATTGAAGAGGAAGGTGGGATTGTTCATCTTAAGGAAGAAAAAATCTTTGATGTTATTGAAGAGCAGGCTAGAGATGGTGTTGACTTTATGACTCTGCATTGCGGTGTGACTTTGGATACATTCGAAAGGTTAAAAATTGAAGGAAGGATTATGGACCTTGTATCCAGAGGAGGCACATTTCTGCTTACATGGATGCTGTATAATAAAAAGGAAAATCCACTTTATACAAATTTTGACAGGATACTTGATATAGCTAATGAATATGATATCACACTCTCTCTTGGTGATGGTTTCCGTCCGGGAGAAATAGCAGACTCCTCTGACCGTGTTAAACTCATTATAGACCCGGATAAAGCAAGAAAAATAAGGGATAAAGTTAAACCAGAGATATTTGATGTATGCTCAATGTGTGGTGAGTACTGCGCGATAAAATTATTGAAAGATACCTTTGAAAGAGAAGAAAAGGGGAGAATAGATGGTACGTAAAATAGTTGCGTTACCAGGTGATGGTATTGGTAAAATTGTTCTACCCGAAGCAATTAGAGTTCTTGATGCAGTAGGTTTTGATGCAGAATACATCGAAGGTGATATTGGATGGGAATTCTGGGTAAAAGAGGGTAATCCATTACCTGAGCGTACAATAAACCTTCTTGAAGAACATCGGGTTGCACTCTTTGGTGCTATAACTTCAAAGCCAAAAGATGTTGCCACAAATGAGTTATCTCCAGAACTTCAGGGCAGGGGACTTGTATATTATAGTCCAATAGTAAAACTTAGACAGTGGTTCAAGTTGGATATCTGTGTAAGACCCTGTAAGAGTTTTAAAGGGAATCCTTTGAATTTCATAAGAAGGACAACCAATGGTTTTGAGGAACCTGAAATAGATGTTGTGATATTCAGACAAAATACTGAAGGATTGTACTCAGGAGTTGAATGGACCAATCCCCCTCCTGAAGTAAGAAAAGCTTTAGAAACGCATACTAAAATGGAAGCCTACAGTGATGTGAAAAGTGAGGATCTTGCAATATCAGTGAGGATATTCTCAAGACCGGCATGCAGGAGAATTATACGTGAAGCTTTTGAGTATGCAAAAAAGTTTGGTTATAAGTCAGTGACAGTAGCTGAAAAACCAAATGTGATTCGGGAGACATCGGGAATGATGAGAGAAGAAGCAAAGAAGATACGAGAAGATTATCCGGATGTTGATTTGTATTTTACAAACATAGATGCCCAGATGATGTGGATGACCAAAAACCCAGAGGATTATAATGTTATAGTGGCGGGAAATATGTTTGGTGACA
>Ga0315549_1001311_pt1 | contig 26205 bp, 18 predicted proteins | sample SalMarSW160200MG_FD_203101 | JGI IMG/M metagenome (GOLD analysis project Ga0315549, IMG submission 203101) | Salt marsh sediment microbial communities from the Plum Island Ecosystem LTER, Massachusetts, United States - Salt Marsh Sediment SW1601-200 ... | reverse complement strand
GTTGCCGTTCTCAAGTAGTCCGGGTACAGGGGGCTATCGCTGGGGAAAGCCGACATATTTGCCGTTGCCGTGGTATTCGCCACCGAGGCTATACCTTCCTTAGCCATCATCGCATCCATGGCTGTCTGGACAATTGATAACTCGGCATTTGAACCCTCTGTCTGTCCGTACCCAATAAGTCCGGTGACATTGGGTACAGCAATAGCAACCAGTATCGCTATGATGGCGATAGCGACCAGCAGCTCTATCAGGGTGAAGCCCCTGTTGTCCTTGTGCCCCCTTTTCAGGAACCTTTTCATAATTGCTCCTTTTAGTGGTGTTCTAGCGCCAGTGTAGCATAGGCTCAGAACTGGGTTAAGGTTTAGAGAGGTCAGAAAAGAAGGACAAATGGTTCAATTTTGGGGCACCAGTTCAGGTTTGGGTTAAGGTTCAGAAAGGTCAGAAAAAGAGCCATATGGCTCAATTTCCTTAGCCAACAGGGCTAGGGTGCACCTTGGGGGGCCTGCGGACTCAATCAGAGCAGCCTCAAGAGGAGACATAACAAACAGGATTTTTGTTCAGTATCTCTGATAATCCAGCCCCTGGCATACTGACAAGCAAAAGCCGCATTCTCAGGGGTATTGAATAGAGAAAAAGTTCGAAGTGGCGACCCCGGTGGGATTTGAACCCACGATCTCCACCGTGACAGGGTGGCATGTTAGACCGCTACACCACGGGGCCTCTAAAGTGAGGTAGCCTTCTGGCAGCTAAAGTCTATCAGGAGCAGTGCGCCACTGTCAAATCAGCTAGCACTTGTATTTTGTACAAGCCTTATAGTATATTATAGTGTTATGTGCTGATAGCCTGACATACTGATGCTATTATTGGTGGAGTAGATGGTAACCAAAAGAGGACTGAATAAAGAAGACGAGCAATTACGTGATTACGAACTGGTATTCATTGTTAGTCCTGAGGCCGCAGAAGAGAGTCTTGATGCGACAATTGAGGGCGTAAGCCAGCTAATTACTGGGAAGGGAGGTATTGTTTCCGATGTTGAAAAGTGGGGTAAAAGAAGGTTAGCCTATCCCATAAAACATTTTGGGGAGGGTAGTTATGTCTTGCTCAGGCTCAAATTGAAACCCGGACATAACAAAGAACTGCACACAAACCTGAATATTTCTGAGGATATCCTCCGTTATCTTTTGATAAAGTTGAGCTGAGGTTCTGAGGGAATGCCTGCTTCCCCAGGTGTTTGGTGAGGGTAAAAGGAGTTGTGGGACAATGGTAAGCGTAAACAAAATGACGATAATTGGCAATCTCGGCAGCGAGCCAGAGATGCGTTACACCCCCAACGGGCGGCCAGTAACCTCGTTCCGCGTTGCCACTAACTGGCGCTATACTACCTCTGATGGTGAGCGCAAAGAGGAGACGGACTGGTTTACTGTGGTATCCTGGGGTAAACTGGCTGAGCAGTGCAACCAGTTTCTCACCAAGGGTCGGCTTGTCTATATTGAAGGTCGATTACGTATGCGCACCTGGGAGGGACAGGATGGTCAGATGCGCGCTCGAAATGAAATTGTAGCCGATAGGGTGAAGTTCCTTGATAGGCATGCGGTATCTCCTCCTCCTTCTGAGGGCAAAACTGAAGAAACCGAAACCGATGGGGTGAAGTTCCCTGATAGGCATGCGGTATCTCCTCCTCCTTCTGAGGGCAAAACTGAAGAAACCGGAACCGGTGAATTAGAGCCGGATGATATTCCCTTCTAATGGAGTTTGTAACCAGTGACTAGTAGAGCACCCAGAAAACCAAGGAGTACCAGGTGGGGGCACGGGAGGTATGTACCAAGGCGCCGGGTCTGCTTTTTTTGCGTCAATAAGTCTGAGCTAATAGATTACAGAGACCCTGAGAAGTTGCGCAAGTATATATCCGATAGAGGCAAGATAGAACCTCGCCGCAGGACAGGCACCTGTGCCAGGCATCAGCGTGCCCTGGCAGTAGCCATAAAAAGGGCACGGCATCTGGCGTTAATACCGTATGTGCCGGCTCATATGCATAAGATGCGGGGCTCCGGCGCAGATGCCTAGTTTCTCCTGCCCTGGAATACAAAGGAACTTTTAGAGTGCCGAAAAGAACTTACCAGCCAAAAAAAATACCGCGAAAGCGTGAACACGGCTTCCTGAAGAGAATGAGCACCCGTGGGGGTCGCGCTATCCTGAAGGCGAGGCGGCTCAAGGGCCGTAAGCGCCTGACTGTGGTCTAATGGCGAAACTGGTTGGAGGTGGAGTAACGGGGGAAAGAGAGCACATTAACAAACCAGAACAGTACGCGCTGGTTTACTCGAAGGGTGGTTCCTGGGCGTGTAAGCTCGTGGTGATGAGGGCTCTACCTAATGGGCTAGATACCTGCCGCTGTGGCTTCTCGGTTAGCAAGAGAGTAGGCAAGGCGGTAGTAAGAAACAGGGTAAAGCGTCTGCTCCGTGAAATAGTGCGCCTAGCCCCACTCAAGTCAGGATGGGATATCGTATTCATCGCCCGTCCAGCAGCAGCTACCGCTGATTACACCAGTCTAAAAAAGTCGATTGAGGGTCTGTTGTCCCGGGCCAGCCTGCTGGGGACCGCCCTTTTAGCAGCCTAGTTAGTGAGAGAATGTGAGCAAACTCGCCCTAATATTGATAAAAATCTATCAGTCAACTATATCACAGGTTATGCCTCCATCCTGCCGTTTTACCCCAACGTGTTCTGAGTATACCTATGAGGCTATTACCAAGTTTGGCTTTCTGAAAGGCGTATGGCTGGGGGTTAAGCGGCTGGCTCGTTGCCATCCTTTCCATGAAGGTGGTTACGACCCGGTACCATGAACTCCCCTTACTCGTGTCTGGTTCGTCCCCGGGTCTTGACCTGCGTCCCCGGTCAGAGTGATGTCTATTGGAGCAAATGAATAAATGAGCATTAATCGTAGCAGATTACTCCCCCTGTTGCTGGTGCTTCTCGTCGGCGTGGTGGCTGTTCCCGGTTGTATGCGGACGACTGGTGTCGCTCAGGGCTGGTCAGGGGCAGCAGTGGCCGATGGCATCCTGTTTTTCGGTTCTACCAAGGGCAAGGTTGTAGCTGTGGATGTATCCGATGGCAATTTTAATCAGCTTGGGGCACCGGTTACGATAGAAATGGAGTCGGGCGGCGGTAGTCTCGCCTGTGTACCGACGACCTGTGGCGGTTCCAGAACCACGGCGGTTGCCATCTATGCCTCTCCGGTCATCAGGGAAGAGGGGGATGAGAAACTGGTATTCATCGGTGGCTATGATGGCAAAGTCCGTGCCTTTCTCTTCCAGGGAAATGCCCTGAGAAGTGAACCGAGGTGGATATATCCTCGTGAAGGTAGTATTGGTGCATCAATTGTTGGCGGGATTGTGGTAGCCCACGACAGGCTATATTTCGCTTCTTCTAACGGAAGGGTCTATGCACTGGACGCCGCCGACGGTTTCAAGGAGTGGGAGTTTGAGGCCGGGGGCAAGGTCTGGTCAACGCCGGTCATTGATGGTGACACGCTGTATATAGGCTGCTTTGACAGAAGCCTCTATGCCCTGAATGCCACCAATGGTACCGAGAAATGGCGCTTCGAAACTGAGGGTGCTCTGGTGACCACACCGGTGATATATGATAACAGGGTATATCTGGGCTCCTTTGACAGGCACTTCTATGCCGTGGATGCTATCAGCGGTCAGGAAATCTGGCGGTTCCCGGCTGATGATGATGCCGATAGTATGCCCGGTAACTGGTTCTGGGCAAAACCGCTGCTCCACAGCGGCATTGTCTACGCCCCCTGTCTTGATGGCAGGGTCTACGCGCTTGATGCTGAAAGCGGGGATAAGGTTGTCGAGTTTGACCTGGGAAGCCCCATAAGCTCTTCGCCAGTTCTGGCTGGCAGTCTGGTTGTCGTTGCCACGCAGGAGGGGGGTGTCTACACCCTGGATACTACCAACAATCAGAAAAAGCAGCTAGCCAGCCTGGAGGAAGGCGAAAAGGTATATGCACCGCTATTTGCTCATCAGGGGACTATCTATGTGCATACTACCAAGGATAACCTCTATGCCCTCGGTGCCGAGTCAGGGTCAAGGCTGAAGTTTACATTGACTGATTAGTGAGGTAGGTCCCGTTGGAAATAATCGGGCAAATATGGGATTTGATTATCCTGGCGCCGGTGATAAACACCTGCGTTGTGCTCTCCACTTACCTGTTCAATAGCTTCGGGTTGACCATCATTGTCCTGACCGTCGTTATTCGTGGTCTGATGTACCCCCTTACCAGAAGGCAGCTACGCGCCAGCAGAGCCATGCAGGAGCTCCAGCCCAAGCTTTCCGAGCTTCAGAAGAAGTATGCTAAAGACAAACAGAGGCTGGCTAAAGAGCAGATGTCCCTGTATAAGGAGGAGGGGATAAGTCCCAGCGGTTGCCTGGTGCCCATGCTCGTCCAGATGCCTGTCTGGATAGCCCTCTATCAGTCGATTATCCGGGTTTTAGCCGTAGCTCCTGAGGACTTCTTGAACCTGTCACGGTACCTTTACTCCGCCTGGACAATGGTATTCTCCCAGGTTCCCCTGGAGAGCAAGTTCCTCTGGCTCGACCTTGCCGTACCTGACAGGATGCTTCTCCTGCCAATCCTGGTTGGCGGCACAATGTGGGTACAGCAGAAGATGGTAACGCCGCCGGCTGGCGACCCCCGCCAGCAGGCTCAGAGCCAGATGATGCTCTGGATGATGCCGCTGATGTTTGCCTTCTTTACCCTGTCATTTCCCAGTGGACTGGCTCTCTACTGGGTAGTCTCAAATGTTATTAGCATCGTTATGCAGTATTTTATCAGTGGTTGGGGTGGCCTGGAATCGGTGCTCGGTTCAATAATCCCATCGAGGAAGGTAACTGCCGACCAGAGATACAGGAAGCCCGTCCCGCATGCCGAGCCGGAACCATCGCCAGAGGATATTGGTAGTGCTGATATTGTTGATACAAGTAAGCCACAGAGAGAGGGAAAGGATTATGGAACACCTGGAGATAAGCGCCAAGTCCGTAGAGGAGGCTCTCAAGATAGCCTCAGAGCAATTAGGCGTCAGTCAAGAAGAACTAAAGGTCACCGTCCTAAGCGAAGGTAAGGCCGGTATCCTTGGTCTCGGCGCCGAGGAGGCAAGGATAAGGGTGGATCCACTGGTACCTGTACCCGGGGGTGATATATCCACGACCGCCAGGGACATCCTGGAGTCACTGCTCAATCTGATGGGCGTGACGGGTGCCGTGGTTACTCAAGCCCCAAGCCCTGCTCAGGGAGAAGCTGAAGGCACTGCCCCGATCAACCTCGACGTAAAGGGTGATGACCCGGGCATTCTGATTGGGCGGCGCGGGTCAACCCTGGCTTCCCTCCAGTATATTGTCAGACTCATTGTCGGTCATCAGACGGAAACCTGGGTGCCGATAGTTATTGATGTTGAGGGGTATAAGCAGCGCCGTTATGAGGCACTGCAGACCCTGGCTCACCACATGGCAGAGCAGGTACTGGCTAAAGAGGTACCCTTCGCACTGGAGCCAATGCCGGCCTACGAAAGACGCATTATCCATCTTACCCTGGCTGACCACCCTGATGTTACCACCGAGAGTATTGGTGAAGGTGACTACCGCAAGGTGGTCATCCTGCTGCGGAAGCCGTAGCACCTGTTCAAGGGGTGGAGCAATGAGAAATCCGTGGAAGCTGTGGGTTGCCATCGTTATACTGACCGTTCTCTTGGGTTTCATCTTCTGGGTACAGTTCGGGTACGAAAGCACTGTAATCATATATGTAGAGGGTGAGGAGGTGGCTGAGCAGGCAAGAGCCCCTGAGGTTGCCCCTGCTGAGAAACCCGCTACCGCACCTGCGCCGGAAATTCCCCCCTGGCTGATGTCAGTCTGGTGGAGCGCAATAGTGATTGCGGTCGGTCTGGCTGCCTATATTATTTATCAGGAGCTGGTATACCGGCGCCGGCACAGGTGACACCGGCAGGCTTCCTGTTAACCCTCATTTACCCATATCTACCCGAACCTGAAAGAACCCACATTTTGGTAGTGTATCATTTTAGAATTAACAGTTAAGATAATTTAATAGCCTAAATATGGCATTATAGTAATGTAGGACTTGACAAATTGACAAATTGTGATATAGTTTAAATGCGAGTCTAGTGTATAAATCCCCGGCGTTTATATTCCCTTTGGGTTATAGATGTCGGGGATGTGTGTTTTAGGAGGCTATTATGTACCGTGTAGCTGTCTTTATAGATGGGGGATACTTAGATAGAGAACTTGATAGTAAAAGGCAAGGTCATAAAATTGATTTTAGGAAACTAGTAGATAACATCATTGAAAAATCAGGAACAGACAGAAATATAGTGCGTGTTTATTATTATCATTGCTTGCCTTATCAAGAGAACCCACCAACTCAAGAGCAAAGGGAGAAATTCGGCAAAGCCCAAGGATTTTTCAGGGCGTTACAGCGTACTTCAAGGTTCGAAGTTAGGTTAGGTCGTCTAGCCTTCCGTGGAAATAGAACAGATGGCACTCCAATATTTGAGCAAAAGAAAGTTGATTTGATGCTTGGATTAGATTTAATGTCGCTTGCCGCAAAACATATTATTGATGACGTTTTTCTAATAGCGGGCGATAGTGATTTTGTTCCTGCTGTCAATGCAGTAAAGAAAGAGGGCATAGTCGTATATCTAGTACATGGAGATTCGCCGCATGACGATTTATTAGATGAAGTCGATGAGCGAATACCGATAACGCAAGAGTTAGTGAGCGGTTGCTTCAGATTAATCTAAGGCGCTAGTCAATCAGCCTTATAATTTCCTCAATAGCCCAAATATGATTAGTTATGCCAGCTGCCATAGCTGGTGTTCTCGGATATGGATTAGCCAGTGTCTTGTGAGGTCTGGCAAAGTTATAATACATAAAGTGTAGAGCTACGGTGTGTTCTAGATTCTCTATCCACACTTCAAGCCAGTTGATTTATTTTTCATAATGTGCTAGAATAGCCTTTTGTAAAGGCAGTGAGGGAGACGAGTAAGGGAGGTGGCGGCACCCAGCGAGTCTGGTACGGTGCGAGCAGATGTGACCGGCCTCTCTGAAAATCACTCCTGAGCCATCAACCGAACGGTGGTAATGGATAGCCACCCAGTAGGCTTGGTCGGTGTCGTCGGCCGTTATCACTGACGAGGGCATCATAGCCTGTGCCCTGGAAGAGTGCCCCTGTCTCTGGCAGGGGAACTAGGGTGGTACCGCGGGTCTGATAAATCCCGTCCCTGGAGGGCGGGATTTCTATTTATTATAGGAGTAATCTTGAGGAGAGTTTTAGAGAGGCTACGCCTCTCTAAAATAAATAATTCCCCTTCCCCTTATCGAAGGGGAAGGGGGGGAAAGCGGGTTCCCAGGAAAATCGCAGATTTTTCTGGGTGCTTAAAGGGGATAGGGTTACCTTAAAAACCCAATTAATTATAAAATATATAAAATAAGGAAATAACAATGTTCCAGCCAGTTACCAGCCGTGTCAACCTCCCGCAGGTAGAGGAAAAGATTCTCAGCCTGTGGAAGAACAGAAAAACATTCCAGCGCTCAGTGGAAGCCCGTAAGGGCGCTCCCCGCTTCACACTCTACGAAGGACCGCCTACGGTGAATGGCCGCCCCGGCCTTCACCTCGTGCTGTCCCGGGTATTCAAGGATGTTATCCCGCGCTACAAGGCGATGAAAGGCTCCTATGCCCCCCGTATTGCCGGCTGGGATACCCACGGGTTACCTGTAGAGCTGGAGATAGAAAAGGAGCTGGGCTTCTCCAGCAAGGCGCAGATTGAGGAATACGGTATTGAAAAATTCAATGCCCGCTGCCGGCAGAGCGTCCTGAATTACCTGGGGGAATATAATAACCTTACCGAGCGCATCGGCTTCTGGATAGACCTGGAGCACCCCTATATCACCATGGAGAACACCTACATAGAGTCTGTCTGGTGGGCAATCAAGCAGATGTGGGACAGGGGTCTGGTATATCAGGGCTACAGGGTTACCCCCCACTGCCCCCGCTGCGGCACCTCACTCAGCTCCCATGAGGTTGCCCTCGGCTACCAGGATGACATTGAAGACCCGTCGGTTTATATAAAGTTCAAGATTGTGGATAGAGCAAGAGAGTATTTAACTCAGTTTGGCGCGCGCCGTGATTTGCCAACATATTTACTTGCCTGGACGACTACGCCCTGGACGTTGCCCGGCAATACCGCCCTAGCGGTAGCCCCTCAGGCTGAATATGCAATCGTGGAAGTTGAAATTGATGATCGAAAAGAACAGCTCATCTTAGCTACGAGTTTAATCAAGAGTGCGCTTACTCATCAATACCGCATCATTGGTCATTGTAATGGTAACGAATTGATGGGGCAGCGGTTACTACATGGAAGGGGAACGGAGTACGAACCGCTTTATAGACTACCGCAAGAATTATACCAGAGTTGGTCATTTGTATTTAATACTTCGGAGAGTGTGGACATTGGACCTGGAGGACTTGTAAAGAAAAGCCCCAGCAAGAGGGAGAATTTCTGGCTCATTGCAGAAGACTTTGTGTCCTTAGATGAAGGGACAGGTATTGTGCACGTCGCCCCCGCATTTGGCGATGTTGATTACGATGCGGGTAGGCGTAACGGTCTGTACTTTGTCGAGCCCGTAGATTTGCAGGGCAATATGTTTGGTGATGTCCGTTTTGAAGGTAAGTTTGTTAAAGATGCTGATCCTGAAGTTATTAGTAACCTCAACTCTAGAAGACTACTCTACCGCAGTGAGACGGTTCGCCATACCTACCCATTCTGCTGGCGCTGCGATGCGCCGCTACTCTACTACGCCAAGCAGACCTGGTATATCAGGACAACGGCCGTCAAAGAAAACCTCCTTGCCGGTAACGAGGAGATAAACTGGTATCCCGCTCATATCAAGTACGGCCGCTTCGGCGACTGGCTGCAAAACAACGTGGACTGGGCTTTGTCCCGCGAGCGCTACTGGGGGACTCCCCTACCGGTCTGGCGCTGCCAGTCCTGCGGCAGCTATGAGTGCATTGGTGGTGTCGAGGAGCTTAAAAATAAGCCGGGATTCAGTGGGTTCAGAGAGCCTTTAGACCTGCACCGCCCCTTCGTTGATGAGCTAACATTCAGTTGTTCTCAGTGTGGGGCACCGATGCAGCGCACCCCGGAGGTAATCGACTGCTGGTTTGATTCCGGAGCAATGCCCGTAGCCCAGCTTCACTACCCCTTTGAGAACAAAAAGCTCTTTGATTCTGATCTCAACCAGGCCGACTATATCTGTGAGGCGGTTGACCAGACCCGTGGCTGGTTCTATAGCCTCCACGCCATTTCTACGCTGCTGTTTGACCACCCCTGCTTCAGGAACGTCATCTGCCTGGGCCTCATTCTTGATGATAAGGGAGAGAAGATGAGCACCTCGCGCGGCAACGTGGTTGCCCCCTGGTCAGTTATCAACAAGCACGGCGCCGACGCCCTGCGCTGGTACATGCTTACCTCCTCGCCACCGGGTAACGTGCGCCGCTTCTCTGAAGATATGGTAGCCGAGGTAACCCGCCGCTTCCTCATGACACTGTGGAACGTCTATTCATTCTTTGTGACCTACGCCAATATAGACAGTTTTACCCCTGCCTCAGAAGCATCTTCACTGGAACCCTCCGAGCTCGACCGCTGGGTTATCTCCGAGCTAAACCAGCTGATAATTGATGCTGATTCGGCACTTGATAATTATGACCCTACCGGTGCCGGGCGCAGTATTGAGAGCTTTGTTGATGACCTGTCTAACTGGTACGTGCGCCGCAGTCGCAGGCGGTTCTGGAAGAGCGAAAATGACGCCGATAAACTGGCTGCCTATACCACGCTCTACCACTGCCTGGTTACCCTGTCCAAGCTGCTGGCTCCGTTTATCCCGTTCCTCGCCGAGGAAATATACCAGAACCTGGTCGGCTCCGTATCCCCTCAGGCGCCGGACAGCGTTCACCTGGCTGATTTCCCGGTGGCTGATGAGAGCAAAATTGACCGCCGGCTGTCTGCCGATACCAGACTGGCAATGAAGGTCTCCAGCCTAGGCAGGGCTGCCCGCAGCCAGGCAGGTATCAAGGTGCGCCAACCACTAGACCACGTTATAATTAGCGTAGCCAGTAGTGATGAAAAACAAAGTATAGAGCGACTAAAATCTCAGGTTTTAGAAGAACTAAATGTAAAAGACCTAAAATTCGCTGACATGCACGAAGTGGCAGAACTTGACGGTCATGGTTATGTGGTCAGTGGTCTAGAACAGAGAATGGACGAAGGTGGTAGGGCAATCTCTACGGCAGGAGCCTATTTAGTGGCTGTCCCGGATAAAGATAATATCTCCCCCGAACTTCAGGCTGAAGGCTTTGCCCGCGAGATAGTCCACCGCCTCCAGAATATGCGCCGCTCGGCCGGTTTTAATATCGCCGACTATATCACTACTTACTATCAGGGCGATGATTATGTAAAGCAGGTAATGGTGGATTTTGCCGACTACATCAAGCAGGAGACTCTGTCACGCCAGCTTGTTGAGGGGCTTCCTGAGCAGGACGTCTTTTCCGAAAGCTACAGGCTTGCCGGTCACGAAATACTGCTGGCAGTTAAAAGACTGGGCTGAGTTAGGGTGAGCGTGGTCTCTCAATAAGGGTGGTACAAGTAGTATTTTCAGTCTCGCCTCGCCAGTAGGTTATCTCTACCTCCTGTCCCACCTGAGCTGAGCGTATAGCTATTATCAGGTCGTCAACCGTGGCTATCTCTTCACCGGCGAAGCTGATGATGACATCCTTTGTCTGTAGACCAGCCCTGTCAGCCGGGCTATCGGCGACTACCTCTCCCAAAAATGCCCCCTTATCAATTGCCAGGTCAAACCTTTCCACTATATACTCGTTTACCGGATAGAGACCCACCCCAAGCCAGGGATGAACCGCATAGCCGATATTAATCAGTTGCCGGATAATTGGCATGGCTACCTCGGTGCTTATGGCGTAACCCATACCTTCAATGCCGACGGCAGAAAGTTTGGCGCTGGTGATGCCGACTACCTCTCCAGCCATATTGACCAGTGGCCCACCGCTATTCCCCGGGTTAATGGCAGCATTGGTTTGAATAAGGTCATATAGTATCTGCTCCCCGTCAACCGTTATCGTAACACTCTTACGACTGACAATACCATGCGTGGCACTTATCCCCTCACCCAGCGCATTACCAATGGCTACTACCCAATCGCCAACTCTTAACCTAGGGGAATCTCCTACAGTGGCTGCTGGTAGGCTCTCAGCGTCAATCTTAAATACAGCTAAATCGGTGAGAGGGTCGGTAGCTACGGTATTCATATCAGCCGGGAAGGTTTGCCCATCATCCAGGGTAACGGTAATGCTCTTGGCGCCCTGGACAACGTGATTGTTGGTCACGATAACCCCATTTTCATCTATTATCCATCCTGAACCGGCCCCCGGCTGGGTGAAAATGTCAAAGGTTACCACTTCGGTGTTGATAGCGACCACTGATGGCTTGACCCTGGCCACCACATCGGCAATGGTAGGCAGTAGTGGAGCCTGGCTTTCGGCAGGCGGTATTGACCACTCGGAGTCAATGGGGGTGGTTTCATTGGCGGTCTCGGGTGGGGTTAATGGCTCTGACTGCTCGATTTGTATGTCAGGTAGCAGCTCACACCCGGCACTCAGCAAGAGAGAAAGGGTTAGAATCAGTGAGATAACTAGGTACTTGATGTTCATCCTCTTCACCACCGCTATTTTTATCATAGCTTCGGGATGAAAAGGTGTCAAGTATAAAGGGGGCTGGGGTGACACCCCAGCCCCCTATCCTTATCTTAGCCTATCTCCCCGGTACATCAGGCAGTGAAGCCAGTGCCTCCTTTACCTTCTCCTCAGGATAATCGTAGTCCTCCAGCTTACCGGAGAGGTAGGCGTCATAGGCGGCCATGTCAAAGTGCCCGTGCCCGCTGTGAGCTATTAGGATAGTCTTTGACTCGCCGGATTCCTTGCACTTAAGGGCTTCATCAATAGCTACCTTGATGCAGTGGTTGGTCTCCGGGGCGCTGATAATCCCCTCGGTGCGGGCAAACTTTACCCCTGCCTCAAAGGTGGCTACCTGAGGCACCGCCTGGGCTTCAACAAAGCCCAGTTTATGAAGGTGGCAGATAATAGGTGCCATGCCGTGATAACGAAGACCGCCGGCGTGTACTGGCGGTGGCACAAAGGTATGACCCAGTGTATACATCAGGGCTATCGGAGCCATACCAGCTACATCCCCATAGTCCCAGGCATAGAGTCCCTTGGTCACCGTCGGGCAGCTGGTCGGCTCAACATTTATGATGCGCAGGTCTGGCTTGGTGCCATCAATCTTATCCTTGACAAACGGCAGATATAACCCGGCGAAGTTTGAACCACCACCAATGCAGCCAACGATGATATCGGGATAAACGTCTGCCTCTTCCATCAGCTTCTTTGTTTCCAGTCCGTTCACCGTCTGGTGCATCAGGACATGGTTAAGAACGCTCCCCAGAGAGTACCTGGTGTCGTCGTGGGTGGCAGCATCCTCTACCGCCTCGCTGATGGCAATACCCAGGCTACCTGTGCATTCGGGGTCTTCTTTCAGAATGCGGCGCCCTATCTCGGTGTCCTCGCTGGGGCTGGGTATACACGTGGCTCCCCAGGTCTCCATCAGGACGCGCCGGTAGGGCTTCTGATAGAAACTTACCTTGACCATGTACACCTTCAGTTCAATACCAAAGAACATGCAGCCCATGGACAGGGCGCTACCCCACTGCCCGGCACCGGTCTCGGTAGTCAGGCGCTTGATACCTGCCTGCTTGTTGTAGTAGGCCTGGGCTACTGCCGTGTTCGGCTTGTGGCTCCCCGCCTGGCTGGTCCCCTCGTACTTGTAGAAAATCCTGGCCGGTGTATCCAGTGCCTTCTCCAGCCGGTGTGCCCGGTGCAGGATTGTCGGTCGCCAGGTGTGGTATATTTCCTGCACCTCTTCCGGGATATCTATCCAGCGCTCCTTGCTGAACTCCTGCTCGTTCAGGGCTTCAACAAACAGGGGAGGCGGGAGAATTGTTGGCTCCTTCGTGGCCGGATGCAGCAGAGGTGGTAGCGGCTCCGGCAAATCCGCCTGGATGTTGTACCATTGCGTTGGCATGTCCTTTTCATCAAGGATAAACTTTGTTCTCTCCATCTTTCCTCCTTCTTTTCAGTACATACCTCAGAGCATGTGTAACCGATGTATTATTTCTCCGCGGCCATTTCTATTGGTTTTTTTGCTCTTTAGCTATACTTATGTAGTTCAGTTATTGTCTCATATAAGGCTATCGTTTGCAATATTATTTATGTTTTATTTTAGTAGCTTTGTCATCCCCCTCATAAATGCTATAATAGTCCCATCTAACAGAATGCGGTACTCAAAATGGATGGGTCTGGCATGAATCATATGGACGCGTTATTCTACCCGGAAACGGTTGCCGTCGTCGGCGCCTCCAGCGACCTTACCAAATGGGGCGCTGGCATCTTCAGCCGTGTCCTGGACTCCCCCTCGGTGAAAAGGTTATACGCAGTAAACAATCGCGTCAGCGAGGTGCAGGGAGTAAAAGCCTACCCCTCGGTCAGGGACCTCCCCGAGCCGGTTGACTTTGTGGCTATTGTCATCCCTTATCCCGATGTCCCCCGTGTAATCCAGGATTGTGCCGCCAGGGGCGTCAGGGCTGCTCTCATTATCACCGCCGGCCTGGGAGAGACCGGCGAAGAGGGTGCCAGGCTGGAGCGGGAGATTGTCACTGCTGCCCACGAAGCTGGCATCCGGCTTGTTGGCCCCAACTGTATGGGGCACTTTAATACTGACAACGATTTCTCAACCCTGCGCATGGGCATTCCTATTGAAAAAGGTGGAATAGCTGTTATCTCTCAGAGCGGCGGTTTTGCCATGCATATCCTCACGTGTGGCGTTGAGATGGGCGTTGGCTTCAGTAAGTTCGTCAGCGTTGGCAATGAGGCTGACCTCCACTTTGAGGACTTCCTTGAGTACTTCGCCCGGGATGATAAAACCAGGGTAATCACCGGTTACATAGAGGGCTTGAGAAAGGGTAAAGACTTCCTCAGGCTGGCTTCAGAGACAACCAGGGAGAAACCAATAGTCGTCGTCAAGGTGGGCAGGACGGGTGCCGGGGCAAAAGCCGCCAAATCGCACACCAGCGCTATTGCCGGCGCTGACATGATATATGATGCCGCCTTCCGGCAGACCGGCGTTATCAGGGTAGACGAGGTTGAAGAAATCTTTGATATCGCCTCTGCCTTGCTCCGGCAGCCCCTGCCGAAGGGCAACCGGGTCGGCATCCTCACCGGTGGCGGCGGCTTCGGCTGCGTAACCTCGGATGCCTGTGAAAGGCTGGGGCTTGACGTCGCCCCCCTGCAGCCGCGTACCATAGAACGGCTCAACGCAATCCTCCCTGAGCGCTGGCCGCATGGTAACCCCGTTGACACCGTTGCTGCTGGATTTGTTGCCTATCCCTGCCTCTGGCCGCTCATGGAGGACGATAACCTTGATGCCCTGCTCGTAATTGGCGCTATCGGCTTTTCCCTGAGAGCTATGATGGGAGCTACTGCCGGTTCACCGCAGGCCGATAAACAGATGGAGGAACTGGTCAGACTGTTGCAGGATGAAGAGGTGAAGGGCGCCGAGCAATTAATCGAGTATGTGGATAAATATAAAAAGCCGGTCATTGTTTCCAGCCGTATGCCTGGAGGTATGTCAGACTCCCCGGTTTTCAAAAAGCTCCAGGACAATGGCATCCTGTGTTACCCGACTCCGGAGAGGGCGGTCAAGGTGATGGCCCACCTCGTAGAATATAGCAACTACCTGAGAAATTCATAGGCAGTTATCTTTTGTCACATGCCAGGGTAGGGAAATAGCTGAAGGTGAACGCGAAGAAGACAACAGAGAGTAGAGCACTTTCAATAGCACAAATGGAGGCTTTAGCCAGAAGGCTACGCCGCCATATCATTTCCATGATAGGCAGGGCTGGTAGCGGCCACCCCGGTGGCTCACTATCAGCCGTGGAGATTATCAGTACCCTCTATTTCAGGGTAATGCGTCACAACCCGCAGCAACCAGACTGGCCAGACCGCGACAGGTTTATCCTGAGCAAGGGACATGCCGCCCCGGTGCTCTATGCCACTCTGGCCGAGTCTGGCTACTTCCCCGTAGAGGAGCTGTCAACCCTGAGGCAGCTTGATAGCCGTCTTCAGGGGCATACCGACCGGACACTCACCCCCGGGGTAGAGATGTCAGCCGGCTCCCTGGGGCAGGGGTTGTCCTTTGCCCTTGGTATCGCCCTGGCAGGCCGCCTCAACTCGCAGCAGTACCGGGTATACGCCCTGCTCGGGGACGGGGAGTGCGATGAGGGACAGGTCTGGGAAGCCGCTATGGCCTCCGCCCACTTCAAGGTGGACAACCTGGTGGCTATCGCTGACAGAAATGAACAGCAGATTGATGGCTGGACCCGTGATGTTATGGGGCTGGAGCCATTTAACCAGAAATGGCAGTCATTCGGCTGGCACGTTATCGAGGTTGACGGCCACAGCTTTGCTCAGCTTATTGAAGCCTTTGACCGGGCGAAACTGGTGAAGGGGCAGCCCACCGTTGTTATCGCCCATACTATCAAGGGTAAAGGCGTCAGTTTTATGGAGAACAACCCCGATTTTCACGGCAGGGCTCCCTCCCCCGCTCAGGTGGAGGTGGCGCTGAAGGAGCTGGAGGACAAATGAACCGGCTGGTTTCTCTGAGAGAGACCTACGGCAGGACCCTGGTTGAACTGGGCAGGGAGAACCCGGATATCGTCCTGCTTGATGCTGACCTCCGCCGGTCAACCATGACCCATTTCTTCGCCGCCGAGTTCCCCGACCGCTCCTTCGACTGCGGTATCGCCGAGCAGAACATGGTTGGTATTGCCGCCGGCCTGGCAGCCTCCAGCAAGATACCCTTTGCCAGCACCTTTGCCGTTTTCATCCCGGGGCGCTGCTACGACCAGGTCCGCATGTCTATTGCCCAGCCCGGGCTCAATGTTAAGCTGGTCAGCACCCACGGGGGAATCACCGTTGGCGAGGACGGCACCTCGCACCAGTCCGTTGAAGACCTGGCTCTGGCCTGTTCCCTGCCCGGCTTTACTGTCATTGTCCCTGCCGATGCTATTGAGGCTGCTCAGGCACTGAGAGCGGCTGCCACCAGCCGGGGGCCCTTCTATATCAGGCTCTGCCGCTCCTCTCTACCGCTGGTCTGCGGTGAAAAATACCGGTTTAATCCGGGGAAGGCGGTGGTTATGAGGCAGGGCACCGGGGCAACCATTATTGCCATCGGGGTTATGGTGGCGGCAGCCCTCGAAGCCGCTGATAATCTGGCCCGAGAAGCAATAGATTGCCGCGTACTGAATATGTCTACCCTCAAGCCCATTGATGAGGCTGCCGTCATTCAGGCGGCTGCCGATACCGGGGCTATTGTCACCGCCGAGGAGCACCTTGAGCACGGCGGGCTGGGCAGCATAGTAGCCCGTGTAGTAGCCAGGCACCATCCGGTACCACTGGATTTTATTGCCATTAAAGATACCTACGCCCGCTCCGGCAAGCCCACCGAGCTTCTGGAGAGGTACGGACTGACATCAAAGGGCATCGAGCAGGCAGTCCGTGGCGTGATTAAGAAGAAGGGGTGAATAGCCTAGGCACTCCCTGTGCCTGAAGCTCTGGGTATTTGCCTCGTCCTGAAGTAGTGGGTAATGCCCACCAGGCAGGGTAGCGCAATACTGTAGCTCACCAGTATCCCCGGGGTGCCCAGCCACCAGCACACCAGCGGTAGCGGGATAAACAGCACGCAGCTGGCTATTATTACATTCTTCCTTAGCAAGAGTGTGGCCAGCACCGGTCCCGCCAGGATTAGCATCGGCTGGGAAACAAGGGCTGTAAGTACCCCGATAGTGGTCGCTTCCCCCCTACCACCCCTGAACCCGATAAAAATGGGCCAGTTGTGCCCGATAACTGTAGCTAAACCGGTGATTAGAATGCCTACCTGGGACAGAGAGACTGCCTGGGCAACAAGAACGGGCAGTGCCCCTTTGGTGGCATCAATGAGGAATATCCCTATCCCGGTCTTGTGCCCCAGCTCGTGGTAGGCGTTGCGGGCGCCCATGTTGCCGTCGCCCATCTGCCGAATATCCCTGCCCCTGAGAAGGCGCCCGGCAATATAAGCGGTGGGGATGGAACCGAGGATATAACCCAGAACTATTACTAACCAGGGCATATCTTAACCCCACTGGTGCCGGGAGTGGGACTCGAACCCACAAGGATTGCTCCGGCGGATTTTAAGTCCGCTGCGTCTGCCTATTCCGCCACCCCGGCAAATAAAACTGGAGGCGACGGGCGGATTCGAACCGCCGAATAGGGGTTTTGCAGACCCCCGCCTTATCCACTTGGCTACGTCGCCCCATCCATAACCTGCCGCAACAGGGTTTGCCGTACCATTATTCGGTTAGAGCACTCCTATATTTTAATGCGATACGCCCCCTGATGCAAGCACCTGCGCCCGTTCATGTGATTAGTGCCACCCCTCTACCTAGGCGCCGGCCAGTGCTCTACCGAACTCAAGCAAGCTCTTTACTCGAGCCAGAGAACTGCTCTCAGTATAGATGCGAAGCAGCGGCTCAGTACCGGAGAACCTGATGAGCAGCCAGGTAGTATCAGCCAGAACAAAGCGGAAACCGTCGGTAGTATCTGTCCTCACCACCCTGGCCCCCTCTATACTCTCCGGCAGATTGCTCCCGATGCGGTCAATTATCCTCTGGCGTTCGCCCTCCGGAAACCTAAGGTCTATCCGGTCGTAGTAGTGCGGCCCGACCTTGCTGTACAGGTAGTCCAGGAGCTGCCGGGGGGTCTTGCCCGACCTGACCATCAGGTCAAGAAAATAGAGGCTGGCAATTATGGCGTCGCGTTCCGGTATGTGCCCCCTGAATCCATAGCCGCCGCTTTCCTCCCCACCAATCAGAGCCTTCTCAGCAACCATTACGGGGGCAACGTGTTTAAACCCCACCGATGTTTCGTGGACCGGGACGCCATATATTTCGCCGAGCCGGTCAATCATACTGGTGGTGGTTATTGTCTTGACTATGGGACCCCGCTCACCGCGTATCTCCAGTAGATACAGACAGAGCAGGGCGAAGACCTGGAGCTGGGTGAGAAACTGCCCGTTTTCGTCGATGACGCCAATGCGGTCGGCATCACCGTCAGAGGCCAGGCCTACATTAGCCCCCTGCTCCTTTACCGTGGCTGAGAGCTTGGCCAGGTTGGCGGCAATCGGCTCAGGCTGTATCCCGGGGAAGGCGGGGTTGCGTTCACCGTTAATCTCAACCACCTCAATGTCTCCGCCACCCAGCAGGGTCTTCAGGTAGCCGGCACCAGCCCCGTACATGGGGTCAATAACTACCTTCAGTTTTGCCTGGCGTATTCCCTCCAGGTCAGTGAGCCTGGCTACCCGGTCAAAATAGGCTGGGGTTAAATCAAGGTATTCTACCAGACCCTGTTCCAGAGCCTGAGCCAGGGGTATCCGGTCAGTATCTTCCCTGGCAGCCGCCTGTGCCACGTGCCTTTCCAGTTCAGCAATAACCTCAGATGGCGCGCTGGCACCATTCTCAGCTCTGAACTTGAAACCATTCCATATGCCAGGGTTATGGCTGGCAGTTATAACAACGGCACCCCCGGCCCTCTGATTGACAACACCGAAGCATACCACCGGTGTTGGGGCAGCCCTGGTGCATAAATACACCCTTATTCCGTTGCCGGCGACTACTTCGGCAGCGGCTGAAGCGAAGTCCTCCGAGGCAAAGCGGGTATCGTAGCCGATAACCAGCCCCCGGCTCCCCCGACCTGCCTGCTTGAGGTAATCAGCCACTCCCTGAGCGCAAAGGCGTACATTGTCAAAGGTAAAGTCCTGGGCTATAATCCCCCGCCAGCCATCAGTCCCAAATTTAATCGGACTTTTTATCTACCTCACCTCCCGGTTTAGCGAAGTCCAGTATGTTGAGCCTGAGCGTCTCCTCCCCACCCCATCGGTCTATCTCCAGATTATAGACAATATCAAGCGGCGAGGAAATCTCGGCCAGATTATTGCCCAGTCTAAAACCGACCGCATCCCACAGACTACCGCCCTGCCTGACTCTCAATCTGAGGTGCTCGTCATTAGCACCCATGGTGCGCAGGTTGACTATCTCTACCCTCCGGCTGAGAAAGGCAGGTGCTGGATTACCCTTGCCGAATGGGGCAAGCTGCTGCATTGCCCGAAATGTATCCCCCCCCAGGTCAATTAGAGCGACCTCGGCATCAATATCCAGCTTGGGACGCAGGTCAGCCCCAGCCAGTTCTGTAGCTGCTATTTCTAAAAGGCTTTCCTGTAAACGGGGCAGGTTCCTGGTTGGCAGGACAAAACCGGCTGCCTGCGCGTGACCGCCAAACCGGGAGAAAAGGCTGCTACACCGGTTCAGGGCAAGGATAATATTAAACTCCGGGATACTGCGGCAGCTGCCGGTACTAATCGTTTTGCCTACCCTGACCACAACCGCCGGGCGGTAGAACTCCCCGGCCATTCTGCCAGCCACCAGTCCGGAGACGCCTGCCGGGTAGTCGGCACCCCCAATCACAAGGAGCGGCGAAATGCCCTCGGCCAGCACCTGTTCCCTGGCCCTGGCGGCGGCTGCGGTGGTGATTCTCTGCCGTTCGGCGTTTCTCTTTTCCAGCCAGGCAGCCAGCAGCCGTGCCCGCTCCGGCGAGTCTGTCATTAGAAGCTCATAACTGGCCAGGGCGTGGTCCAGCCTGCCGGCGGTGTTTAGTCGTGGGGCGATGACCCAGGAGATGCTGTCTGAATCAACACTGCCGATGGGTAGACCGGCCTGGGTCAGTATCTCCCTGATGCCGAGGCGGGGGGAATCATTTATTACCCGCAGCCCTTCCTTGACAAGGTAGCGGTTCTCTCCCACCAGGGGCATCACATCGGCTACAGTGCCCAGGGCTACCAGGTCTATAAGTCCATCGAGCTGCTTCTCCTTACCGATTCCCCGGAAAAGGGCCTGGAGCAGCTTGAAGCCCACTCCCACACCAGCCAGTTCTGAGAAAGGGTAGTTTGAATCAGGCAGTTTTGGGTCAACCACGGCAACAGCCGGTGGAAGCTCGGCAGTGGGGGTGTGGTGGTCGGTAATCACTATGTCAAGCCCCAGCTTGCGTACCTTCTTAACCTCGGCGAGGCCAGTAATCCCGCAGTCAACAGTTATTACCAGACTGGCACCCTGCCGGTAAAGCCTTTCCAGGGCGGCTGCTTTCAGCCCGTGGCCCTCGTTCATGCGATGGGGTATATAGGGAATAGTCTTCCCTTCAAGGATTGAAAGGCCCTTCACCATGAGGGCGGTAGCGGTGATGCCATCAGCATCAAAGTCGCCATAGACGGCAATGTTTTCCCCTGAGAGCAGTGCCTGGAAAATTCTGGCTACCGCCTCATGCATCTGCGGCAACAGGAAGGGGTCATCGGAGAGTGTCTTATCCGCAGCAATAAATGATGCCAGCCGGGAGGGGTCAGCCAGACCACGGTTAAACAGCAACTGAGCAATGAGCGGAGGCAGACCTGAGGTGTTAGTCAGCAGCTTGTCTGGAATTCGTGGTAGAAGATGCCAGCGGCTATGGTTCAAACCTGTGCCTCATCATATCGCCGGAATACCAGCACCGAATTGTGACCACCAAAGCCGAAGGAATTAGACAGGGCAGTGGTAACCCTGGCCCGGCGGGCTACATTAGGCACGTAATCCAGGTCGCAATCGGGGTCAGGGTGGTCAAGGTTTATGGTCGGCGGTATTATTCCGTGTTGAATGGTCATGACACATATTGCCGCCTCAAGGGCGCCGGCAGCTCCAACCAGATGCCCCGTCATTGACTTGGTAGAGCTTATCGGTATTTTGTAAGCCTGTTCCCCGAATATAGCCTTTATTGCCATAGTCTCCACCCTGTCATTCAACGGTGTCGAGGTGCCATGGGCATTAATGTAGTCAATTTCAGCAGGAGCCAGCCCTGCCTTCCTGAGTGCCATTTTCATTGCCCTGGCAGCACCCTCCCCATCTTCAGCCGGCTGGGTAATGTGAACGGCATCGCTACTGGCTCCATAGCCAACAATTTCAGCCAGAATTTGAGCCCCACGCTGCTGGGCAAAGGAGAGGCTCTCCAGGATGAGAATAGCTGCTCCTTCCCCGAGGACAAAGCCGTCACGTTCAGCATCAAACGGCCGGGAGGCTTTCTGCGGGGCGTCATTTCGGGTGGAGATTGCTCTATTGGCGTTGAAACCGGCAACACCTATCGGGGTGATTACCGCCTCAGTGCCGCCAGCGAGCATAGCCACTGCGTCACCACGCTTGATGATTTCGTAGGCGGTGCCGATGGCATCCGAGCCACTGGAGCAGGCAGAGGTGGGACAGAAGTTCGGTCCCCTGGGTCCCAGTAGTATTGATATCTGACTTGAAGCCATATCAGTTATCATCATCGGCACCAGGAAGGGGCTTACCTTGTCCGGCCCCTTTTCCATTAATACACTTAGTTGTTCCGACAGGGTAATTAATCCACCAATGCCGCTGCCAACCAGGACGCCGATATTGTCCTGATTGTCGGCGTTAATCTCCAGCCCGGCTTGCTCCACTGCCTGCATAGCGGCAACAACTGCCATCTGGCTGAAGCGGTCCATACGGCGGGCTTCCTTGCGGCCAATGTAATCAGTAGCCTCGAATCCCTTTAACTCGCCGGCAAACCTGGTTTCAAAGCCCTCGGTGTCAAACTGGGCAATGTAGTCAATACCGGACTTGCCGGCGATAAGACCTGCCCAGGTGGTGGCTAAATCCAGACCGAGCGGACTGACAGCGCCTACCCCGGTAATCACTACCCGGTTGCTAGAAAAGTTCACCAGCATTACCCTCCCGTTTCTCTCCTCAGGGGATAGAATCTGCTCTCCAAGCTTGCAGTCAATGAGTATGGTTAGTATAATGGATGTCTCGGCTGCTAGTCAATAAAAAGCGTTTTTGTTTTTTACCTTTAGCAATCCGGGCTGGACTATGGCTGGTAAGGCGCACGGGAGAGAAGTATGAGGGTTGCCCTAGCTACCTTAGGTTGTAAGCTGAATCAGGCGGAGACCGGGCTTTTAGCCAGGCAGTTTGCCGGGGCGGGACACAGGCTGGTGTCCCGGCCGGATGAGGCTGATGTCTATATCCTCAACACCTGCACGGTCACTCACACCGCTGATAGCAAGTCCCGCCACATGCTCAGATTAGCCCACCGCCGGAACCCTGATGCCCTGGTTGTGGCTACCGGTTGCTATGCTCAGCGAGCGCCCCAGGAGCTGGCTCAGATTGACGGCGTTACCCTTGTCGCCGGTAATGGTGAGAAGCCACATCTGCTGAGGCTGCTGCAGGAGTACGGTTACATGAGCAGCCACACACCTGCTCAGAGGGAGTCCGCCGGCGCTCCTCGCCCGGTATTCAGGACACGAGCCTTTGTAAAGGTACAGGATGGTTGTGAAAGCCGGTGCTCCTACTGCATTGTGCCCCTGGTACGGGGCAGTGAGGTGAGCCTGCCGCCTGGTCAGGTTGTTGCCGGGGTCAGACAGCGGGTTGACGATGGCGACAGGGAGGTAGTCCTGACCGGGACCAAGATTGGCTCCTACCACCACGATGGCATCGGTCTCAAGGGGCTGCTGGAGCGTATCCTGACCGGGACCGGTGTAACCAGACTGAGGCTCTCGTCCCTCCAGCCCCAGGAAATCTCCCCCGGGCTTATCCGACTGTGGGCGGATAGCCGGTTGTGTCCCCACTTTCACCTGTCCTTGCAGAGTGGCAGCGACGGGGTGCTCAATCGGATGAAACGGCGCTACCGAACCAGTGATTATGAGCGGGCGGTGTCTCTGATTCGGTCTCAGTTGCCTGATGCCGCCATCACCACCGATGTCATTGTCGGCTTCCCCGATGAGACCGGGGAGGAGTTTGAACAAAGCCTCAGTTTCTGTAAGCAGATGGAATTCGCCAGGATGCACGTATTCAGCTATTCACCGCGTGACGGGACTGAGGCTGCCCGTTTGCCCTGTCGGGTGGATGACAGGGTAAGGAAGCAGAGAAGCCAGCAGATGCTCGCCCTGGCTGAGGAGAGTGCCCGGAACTTCAGACAGCGGTTTTCGGGCAGGATGATGACAGTCCTGTGGGAGAAACAGTCTGCTGATGGAGTCTGGTCCGGGGTTACCGATAATTACATCAAGGTATACACCAGAAGCGGCCAGGACTTAGGCAACAGGCTAGTGCCAGTGAAGCTGGCGTGATTTTTCAGTAACAACAGGAGGCCGTATGACTAACACCAGGCACCACTTTCTGGACATATTCTTCTATCCGGAAAGCGTAGCTGTGGTTGGCGCCAGCCGGAGCATGATGTCGCCCAACTTCTTCCTGGTATCAAATCTGACAGACCTGAAGTTCCCCGGTAAGGTGTATCCGGTGAATCCCAACGCCGCGGAGATTATGGGGCTGAAAACATATCCCGATATGAAGAGCATAGAGGGTAATGTAGACCTGGCGGTAATCTCCGTGCCCGCCAGTAAAACGATGGATATTGTCAGGGACTGCATTGCCAAGCGGGTGAAGGGTATTACCATTATTGCCGGCGGTTTTTCCGAGATTGGGTCTGGGGGGAAGAAGACACAGGATGAAATACTGAGCCTTTTAAGGGAACCCGGAATCAGGGCAATTGGGCCCAACGCACTTAGCCCCATCAATACAGCCAATAACTTCATCATTGGTTTTGGTGCTGCGGTGGAGATGCCCAGGGGAGGGCTTTCCTTCATCTTTCAGTCCGGGCTGTATCAACCCAGGCTCAACTGGCTCATCTCTGAGTTCCACCTGAATCTGAATAAGCTCATTGACCTGGGTAACAAAATGGATATCAACGAGGTTGACGCCCTGGAGTACTTCGGCCAGGACGATAGCACCAGGGTTATCGCCATGCACCTGGAAAGCATTGCCGGCGACGCCAGAAAGTTCCTGCGCCTTCTGGATAGTACCACCAGGAAAAAGCCGGTTATTGTTCTCAAAACGGGCCGGACAGCGGCTGGAGCCAGGGCTGCCTCGTCACACACCGGCGCCCTGATGAAGTCCACCGATACCGTTGTTGACGCTGCTCTCAGGCAGGCGGGGGCGATTCGGGTGCAGGGGCTGGACGAGTTCCTTGACCTGGCAAAGGTTTTTGAATACCTGCCGCCGCTCCGGAGTAACCGGATTGCCATATCATCCTTCTCCGGTGGGGAGGGGGTGATTACCACCGACTTTGCTCAGCTTCACGGTCTTACGCTGGCTGAGCTGGGTGCGGGGGCAGAAAAGAGGCTCCGCCCCCTTTTCCCGCCCTGGGACATTCCTCTGAATCCGTTTGATACGGGGGTGGCCAGTCAGTTTCACCGTGAAAAGGACATCTTTGGCATTATCGGGGGTGTGTATGCCGATGACCCGAATGTTGACTGCATGGCAATACAAATGGCGGGGATGCAGCAATTACTGACCGGTGCCTCCAAAGGGGTAGGCGAACATCTCGCCGAAGCGTTTTCTCAGGCGAAAAAGAGGGGTAAACCGGTAGCTGTCTGGATGACGGACCCGTCTGGAGAGGGTGGGGAGATAACCAGGGTGCTGGAGGCAAACCGGATACCGGTCTACCCATCAGCCGAGCGCGCCGTCAGGGCGCTGGGGGCGCTTTATAAATATAGTGTTTTGAGGGGGAGGCTGTAAGGGAGCAAGCTCCTCTTCCTCGGATTGCTTCCTGTCCCTTCACTCCGTCCAGGGCTTCAGCTCGCAATGACACAGGGGCAGGAATCCCCCCATCCGTAAATTCACCAGCACCGTATTAAATGTGCATGCTATGTTATAATTGTTGTAGGGAGGTCACCGTGCCGAAATTCAACCCGGAGCAATTTGCCCGGACCGCCGGGCGAATCAGAGCCAAGGCAATAGAAGAAGGCAGACTGCTGCACAACCCTCCTGACGGGGAACTGAGGCCTATCGTAGAGAAAGAGCCGGAGGTCAGGAGAACGATATACGGCAGCCTGGTTGCTGAGAGCGAGCCTACCTCGCGGGCGGCGATGTTCACCCGAAACAGCGTTGACCACCCCTTCGGTAAGGGTGAGCGAGACCTGCTGGCGCAGTGTGAGCTGGTCTTAGAGCGGAAAAGGCTTATCTCCGTAGATAGAGTAGTGGGTAATGAAAACAGTGATACGGTGGTCAGGCTGACCGTCCCCGAGGAGTTTGCCCATGTAGCCTACGGGGGGAAGAACCTCTTTATTCCGCCAAAAAGGGATGTTGAGCAGCCAGACTATGAAATTATCATGTTCCAGGACGAGGCGTTTGAGAAGAACAGGTCAAAGCCGCTCCCCCAGAAGGACATCACCATAAGGCTGGCTATGCTGGACAACGGCAGGGTGATAAAGATAATCAGGAACAGCAACTATATCGGCGAGTACAAGAAGGGGGTCTTTGCTGCCGAAGACTGGGTTGCCAAGACCAGAAAAGGCGGAATCTTCCTGCACACCGGTTGCCGTGAGGACTACCTGCAATCGGCACACGGTGAGTATCGGACTGCCAGGTCATTACTGGCCGCGCTAAGTGCCAACGGGAAAACAACCACTACCGGTAAGGCTCTAGCCCGAAAGGGGAAGGAGAAATCATGGCTGGTGCAGGACGATGGAGGCACCCTGATGCCCGACGGTTCCTTTCATGGCTTTGAACAGGGGGGAGTATTTGTAAAAACAGAGAATGTAAACCCGGGTGAGCAGGGGGAAATCTACTACGGTTTACTGAAACCCGATACCTTCGGCGAGAATATCTATTTAACAGAGGACGGTGACCTTGATTTCTACAATCTGGAAAGCACCTCTAATGGGAGGGCAATTATTCAGAGGAAAGACTTCATTCATGCCTCTAGCTACATTGATGTCGACAGGATTGATAACCTGATTCTCATCACGAGACACCCCCTGATGCCGGCAATATCGAGGCTGTCCATCCAGCAGGCGGTGGCCTTTATGATACTGGGGCAGGCTATGGAGTC
>Ga0315549_1001308_pt1 | contig 26243 bp, 24 predicted proteins | sample SalMarSW160200MG_FD_203101 | JGI IMG/M metagenome (GOLD analysis project Ga0315549, IMG submission 203101) | Salt marsh sediment microbial communities from the Plum Island Ecosystem LTER, Massachusetts, United States - Salt Marsh Sediment SW1601-200 ... | reverse complement strand
TGAAAGGCATGATGGAAAAATTCAAACAGGGGCAATAAAATCTTAATTTAACCACAAAACGCACTAAATAGGCGAAAAATAAATGGTGTGGAGATAAGAAATCCCACACCATTTATTTTTATTTTTTTATACTACTCTCTGCTCACTACTAACTATTCACTAATCTATCGAGCATGAATTTGCTGACATTTAAATAATTATGTTCTTTTGTTACCCATTTTCGGCTTTCGGCGCTTTTTTTCGATAGGATTTTGGGGTCGGTTAATATTTTCCCCAAAACTTCTTTTATATTATCCTTGTTAGCATTTATAAAAGGATGTACTTTTAAAAATTCTTCATATTGAGGATTTATATACGTTACACTTGGTATACCCATAGACAGGCATTCCATCGAATTCATTCCATAGCCAAAACCTCCTAAATCCGTCAATTGGTCTACGAGAACATCACATTTTTGCTTTTTAATTTTAAGTACTTCTTCATGGGGTTTGTTCTCGATTAAGAGAAAGTCAAAGTCGAGCTTATCTTTAAGCTCATTAACTGCTTTTAAAACGTATTCTGTACCTTTTAAATATCTTTTTGTTGGAGCATGGCAAATAGTCAGTTTATTATTTTTTAATAATTCTTTTTTCTTGAATTTGTCTACTTCAAAAGGGAAAGGAACATACTTTACTTTAGGATGAATAAATGTATGGTCGAATTCAGTTGTGAAAATAATATCGGCTAATTTCTCTATATGCGGTAAAACGCCTCTTGCTCTTACGTCGCTTCCGAGATACAATATCGCGATTTTTTTATTCATTTCTTTTAATACTTTCACTATTTTTCCGTTTCTTAAGAAGCCGAGCCCTCCGTCTAAAAAATAACAGTCGAATGAAAAAATGAACCTTTTTAAAGGGTTAATTTGAAAGTCCCAAATAGAATCTCTAAAAAGGTAGAAAATTTTTTCCGTTAATTTTGGGTCCCACCGGGGAGGATTTCCCTTTTTTTGTGAAAAGCCATAAGTTCCTACTTTAGCAGTTTTTTTTAAACCCCTAAGAGACCATGTATTTGAAAAAGGAAGATTGAGGACTATGTCGTCCCAGTGAGAGCGAGGACTTCTAAAATAAGTCATTAATCGGGAGTAGTGACCCATCTTTCTTTCAGCTTTAACAAGAGTTCCCGGCACTCCCGCAACATTTTCCGAAGCTATATGTAAAATTTTCATTTTAATTCAAAATAAAAAAACATAGAGCCCACCTTTCCACACCACCAATTATTTTAACCACAGAGAACACAAAGTCCCAACACATCCCTTAAATTAGCCACGGATTAACACTGATTAACACAGATTTTTTTTCTTTGTTTTTTTCTGGTATCTGAGACCTGGTATCCGGTATCCATTTATGTTATCTGCAAATTGATTTACATAATAAGGCAATCACCGATCATTTTAGGAGTAATTTTCTTTGAATATCTTACGACTTTTATAGAATCGGACGGTTGAAAAGGGTCTTTTTCTTCAAGAAGAAGCACCTGTGGAATTTCCAGGAAAAAAGCGATTGCGGAAAGGTCGTTTCTCTTTGTAATTAACTTGGAAACTTTACGTAATTCTTTTTCTTCCGAAACCCGTTGTAAACCATGATATTGGGTAGAGATATCGGAACTGATACCGATAATCTCTTCATTTTCATTCGTTTTACGGGAACGGCTGGCTCTGATGGCTTTGGTTTTCCATTTTATGAGCGGAAAACCAAGTAAATTAATTAAATATTGATAACTGCTGGTTATTGATTTTGTTCCGGCTCTTGCTGTAATGTTTACCCCAGGGACTTCATGTATCGAAGCAACAGTGGGATTTTTCAACAAGTATGAAAACACATGTATATTTGTTTTGTTAAGATCTATAAACAGATCATAAATCTGTTTTATGCTATTCTTTAAGCGATACATACCAATAGGACCCGATTTTTCGTTATAACGGATAATCTTTGGTCGGAGGCGCCTAAAATACTTAGCATCTTGACCGTCAGGCAGCAGGACAGATAATTTGTGTTTTTTTGACAAAGACTCAATTAAAGGTAAGGAATAAAGCGTTTCTCCTTTAATCTCAGAAGGGCGAAGAGCTATTGTACTGACATTTTCCAATGGAAATTCTATTTTTTTAGATGTCATTCTATTTAATAAAAGAAAAACTGCAGAAGTCATTTTTTTACGCATCTATTTCCTCAATATCAAATATTTTTCCGGGATTCAATATATTCATCGGGTCGAACTCCTTTTTTATTTTCTTCATAAGCGCTATCTGATTTTCCGATCTTGAATATTTAAGGTATTTTTTTTTGGTAAAACCGATTCCATGTTCTCCGCTTATTTTGCCTTCAAAAGTATTTAGTTTTTTAAATAATTCATTCACAATATTTTCACCATCATCTTTCCATTTTTCATTTTTCACGATATTAACGTGCAAATTTCCATCTCCTATGTGTCCGAAAGTAAAGATTTTAGTATTAAATTCTTTTTCCATTTTTTTTATTTCAGGAATGAATTTGGGAATATTAGACCTGGGAATCGATACATCTTCGGGAATAATAGTTCCCATCATATCTAATGCTTCCGATATACTACGCCTGAAATCCCATATTTTTTCCTGTTGATGGTTCTCTTCTGCTACAAATACATCAACGGCATTATTTTCCAAAAATTTCTCGCCAATGATTTCAAATTTATTCTCCAGATCTTCCTTTGTGCTTTCCAGCACTTCAGCTATAAGGAGTGTTCCTTCCTCCGCCATCGGTATCTTTTTATCCGAATTGGCAACAGCTACCTTAACAGCATCTTCATCAATCATCTCAAATGCAGAAGGAATAACACCACTGGAAAGTATGTTAAATGCAGAAAGAGCTGCATCTTTTAAACTTTTAAAGGGAGCAACTAATGTCGCGGAATAGGGGGGAAGAGTTTTAACTTCCAAGAGTACTCTGGTTATAACCCCTAGAGTACCTTCTGATCCTATTAAAAGGTTTAAAAGCGAATATCCTGTAGCATTTTTCTTTAACTTACCTCCAAGAAATTCTTTTTTTCCATCGGGAAAGATTACCTCAATTCCCCTGACATAATCCCTTGTAAGACCGTAAAGAAGGCAGCGGGCTCCTCCCGCGTTGGTTGCAACATTTCCTCCTATAGAACAGGAATCAATTGATGCGGGATCGGGAGGAAAGAAAAAATTATACTTTTTCAGGAAATTGTTTATTTCCTCGGTAATCACTCCCGGTTGAACTTCCAAAATGCAGTTTTTTTCATCAAAATCAATAATTTTATTCATTTTTTCAAGTGAGAGAACCACACCACCGTGAACTGCAAGAGCACCTCCCGTTCTGCTGGTACCGCCTCCTCTTGGAATCAAAGGTGTTTTTGATTTTTGGGCTATTTCAAGGAGCCTTGTTATTGAATCAGTTTCCGTTGGTAAAAAAGCAGCATCCGGAAGATAATAATAATCACCGGGGGTTTCATCCCGCGCATATTTTTCTAAATGTTCTTTATCTGTAAGTAATTCGTAATCAAACTCTTTTTCCAGCTGAGCTAATTTTTCCATAGCCTAAAATAATAGTAACTCAACTTTAGTCAAGTCTGGAAAATAAAATCGTTAGTCCGTTGGTACGTAAGAAAGTATTGCGGAAACTCTATCGCAACCAAACATAAAGAACTTGACATTTCAATGCGCTGAAATATATTAAGTCATAAGGTAAGGCGGCGTAGCTCAGCTGGTCAGAGCAGTGGAATCATAATCCACGTGTCCGGGGTTCGAGTCCCTGCGCCGCTATAAAGTTATCAGGAGGTATAAAATGTTAGTTTTCTTATTTGTGCTTTGTCTTGTTGTAGGAATAGTAATGTTAGGTTCTCCGGAGATTAAAAGAAATCCTCAAGGGAAACTAATTCCTTTCGGTGTCATGTTTTTGTCCTTCATTTTTCTCATTGCTTCCATGGTTCGTTTAATCCCACCCGGAAATGTCGGAGTGGTAATTGTTTTTGGTAAAGTCCAGGAAACAACATTGAAAAATGGTCTTCATTTAGTTAATCCTTTCGCGTCTATCGAGAAAATGAGCATCAGGACAGAAGATTATACGATGAGCGGAATATCCAGGGAAGGGCAGCTAAGAGGGGATGATGCCATACAGGCTCTTACTTCGGAAGGTCTTATGGTTCGGCTCGACGTAACAGTATGGTATAAATTAATGCCGGAAGGTGCGGCTGAAGTATATAGTACACTGGGGACTCAATATGTAGACAAAATTGTACGACCAGCGGCAAGAACATCTATACGTAATGTTATTTCTAATTATAAAGTGGAAGATATTTACACTCAAAATAGAGAATCCGTTTCAATAGAAATTAGTGAAAATCTTAAAGAAGCAGTAAAGGAGAGAAAAGTAGAAATAGAGAGAGTCTTATTAAGAGATGTAAAATTACCTGATCAAGTACAAAATGAAATCAATGCTAAAATGGCGGCAAAACAAGAAGCCGAAAAAATGGAGTTTGTTCTGGATAAATCAAGAAGAGAGGCGGAAAGAAAAGCGGTAGAAGCGCAAGGGATCTCCGATGCCAATAAGATTATAGCAAAATCTCTTTCCGGCAGTTATTTGCAGTGGTATTATATACAGACGCTTCAGAGTCTGGTAAATTCACCTAATAATACTGTAATCGTAACTCCGTTCGACCAGAAATTAACACCTCTTTTAAATATACCGGCAGGAGGGAAATAATTAAATCTGATTTAGAAAAAATACTCGCTCGGGTTGAAACTGTAATACCCGAAAAAGAATTAAAAGAGAAATTAAAGAAAAAGCGACCGCTGCGAGTAAAACTCGGTATAGACCCAACCGCACCCGATATTCATCTCGGTTTTGCGGTTGTCCTAAGAAAACTAAAAGAATTTCAGGAACTTGGGCATACGGCAGTTCTTGTCGTCGGAGATTTCACCGCCAGAATAGGGGATCCATCTGGACGCTCCAAGACAAGACCTCCTTTAACTGAAGAAGATGTTAAACAAAACATGAAAAGTTATGAAAAACAAATATTTAAAATCCTGGATAAGAAAAATACAGAAATAAGACACAATTCCAAATGGCTTGCAAAATTGACTCCTTCCGAAATTGTAAAACTTACTTCCAGAATTACTATGGCAAAAATGATGGAAAGAGATGATTTTGCAAAGAGATTCAAGGATGAACAACCGATAGCTCTTCATGAATTTCTTTACCCCGTCTTTCAGGCATATGATTCTGTAGCTGTCGAAGCGGATATAGAGCTTGGAGGTACAGATCAGCATTGGAATCATCTTCTAGGCAGGGATATGCAGCGAAGTTTCGACCAGGAACCTCAGGTGGTTATGCTTATGCCTATACTGGAAGGATTAGATGGCGTTAGAAAGATGAGCAAATCTTACGGAAATTATGTTGGAGTAACAGAATCTCCGAAGGAACAGTTTGGGAAATTGATGTCAATTCCGGACGATCTGATACTTCGATACTTTAAATTATGCCTGGACTATGACGAAGATTCCCTTGCAACCATAAAAAAGAGGCTTGAAGCAGGCGAGAACCCGAGAGATATAAAAATGGATCTCGCCGAAAAAGTTGTTTCTCTATATCATGTCAAAAAAACAGCGGAAAAAGCAAAAAAAGAATTTATAAAAATCTTTTCAAAAAATAAAGAACCCGAAGACATTGAAGAGTTGAAAATTACCATGGGAGAAGAAATCTGGATAGTTGAACTACTTGAGAGAGCCGGGTTTGTAAAATCCCGGGGAGAAGCGCGACGACTAATAACAAGCGGAGCTCTTAAAATAGACGGCAAAAAGGTTACCGACTTCACACTAAATATGTCTTTTGACAAAGATACGGTTTTAAGAGTAGGAAAACTCCGGTTTATAAAAATTAAACCTAAGTAATTTAAGGGTAATGGATTAATGGCTCAAAAAAATATTGCAATTATAGTACCTGCGTTTAACGAAAAAGAAAGTTTAGCCCCTCTAATGCAGGAAATAAACTCTGTTGTCGAAAAGGAAAAAAGAAATTATGAGGTAATTCTCGTTGATGACGGTAGCCTTGATGGTACTCTTGAGGAAGGCGAAAGATTAAAAGAAAAATATAAATATTTAAAAGTTTACAGTCACCGCGCGAACCTCGGCAAAACAGAAGCAATACTAACAGGTTTCAGACATTCAACAGCACAGATCTTGGTAATTATGGACGCAGATCTTCAGTTCGATGCAAACGACATCCCTAAATTGCTTGAAGAAATGGAAAAAGGTTACGATATAGTAACCGGCTGGAAGCAGGGTGATTATCAGAAAAAATTTGTATCCGGAATCTACAATTTTCTGTCAAGATGTCTTTTTCACTTACCAATACATGATCAAAATGCAATCAAGGCATTACGCAGTAACGTTTTAGCGGAAATAAATTTAAGAAAAGACTGGCATCGTTATATAGTAGCCCTGGCTGTAAGCAAAGGGTTCAAGGTTTCAGAGGTTAAAGTAAGGCTAAGAGAGCGCAGGTTTGGTGAATCTAAATATACGGGGAAGGGGAGAGTTGTAGTTGGAACTATGGATCTTTTGGTGGTAAAAATGCAAATCTCTCTTTTAAGAAAACCATTTTTATTTTTTGGTACTTCAGGCGCTATTCTTATTATTTTAGGTGCATTTGTTGGTATTTACGGTATTATTCAGCGTTTTGTTTTTCAGCATGGTTATAGACCTCTTTTATATCTGGTTACTCTTATGATTGTTTCGGGTCTGGTGCTTTTTACCGTAGGTTTTATAACCGAAGCAGTTGCTGCTTTAGCCGAAAACGTAAAAAGACTCGAAAGGGAAATCTCCGAACGTGAATCTAAGGAAAACTCTACAGAAAACTAGGGATAAATTCAGTAAAAAACTACGAAATCTTTTTGGGAAAAGAGATCCCAAAGCTTTAGTAGATATCGAAAGTCTATTAATAGAGTCGGATTTCGGTGTCGATACTGCTGTTCACTTAATTAAAAGCCTTGAGAAAGTAACTCCGGACAAATATCTTTCAACGCTTAAGGATGAGCTAATCAACATACTCAAAGCGCCTGTTAAGGAAAAGTCTTATATAAAACCTATTATTGAGTTATACGTTGGTGTAAACGGAGTGGGGAAGACCACTACAATAGGAAAAAGGGGATGGATGCTTCATTATAAAGAAGGTAAAAAAGTTCTTTTAGCATCCGGAGATACTTTCAGAACAGGAGCTGTAGAACAATTAAGTAAATGGGGAGAAAGGATTGATTCCGACGTAATACAATCCGACTACGGAGCTGATCCTGCTTCCGTGTGTTTTGATGCGGTTGACGCGGCAATAGCCCGAGAAGTTGATTATGTCTTAGTCGATACAGCCGGAAGACTGCACACGCGTAATGATTTAATGGAAGAAATGAAAAAAATGAAAAAAGTTTTGGAAAAAAAACGAAAAGATTTGCCTCAGGAAACCATTTTAGTTGTAGATGGAACAACTGGACAAAATGCGCTTGCGCAAGCAAGACAATTCAATGAAGCAATAGGAATAACGGGAATTGCTTTAACCAAGCTTGATGGTACTGCAAAAGGCGGAATAGTTATTTCCATAGTTAACGAAATAGGTATACCCGTAGAATATATCGGTATAGGAGAAGAAAAGGAAAACTTAATTCCTTTTTCCCCGGAAGATTTTGTGGAAGCATTGCTTTCTGAATAAGTATATTCTATCAAAATGAAAGCAGAAGAATATATTAACAAAGATCTTACAAACACAATAGAAACCGGCAAAATAAGTGTTATGCCGGTTTGGTTTGATTCTATGGGCGCAAAATCTATGTGCACATTTATAGAAACACCTGAAATTAAACTAATTGTAGACCCCGGATATGCAATAATGCAGCATTCCTATCCTCTGGACGAAGAAGATAAGATAAATTTTCTGGAAGCAGCCGAAAAAAGGGTAAAAGAATATACGAAAAAAGCCGATATAGTGATAATAACTCATTTTCATTACGATCACCATAAAAGACCCGTTGAATTCCCGGAAAGCTATATAGATAAGATGCTCTACATAAAGAATCCCAACGAATGGATTAACTATTCCCAGTGGAAAAGAGCAAGAATATTGTACCAGGATATAATGACCATATTCGAAAATATTTTTAAGATCAATGACTTTATGAAAGAACCGGAGAACAAAAACTACGAAGACCCTTATCATAATCTTAGTTTGGTACAGCAAAAGGACTTTGGTGAATACACAAACAGACGCGAAGAATTATTGAAAATGCGAAAAGCCAATATGTATAACAGTGTTGAAGCCTGGATGACAAAAAAATGGTTGACAGAGTTTAAGATCAGAAATACCAGTATAAATTTTATAAAAAAAGAAGAGATAAATTTTGGCAAAACCAGTATTTGTTTCCCCGGAACACTTTTTCATGGTATTGAATATGCGAAGACCGGTTGGGTTGAACCGGTAATAGTAAAAAGAGGGAAAAAGAAAGTATTATTTTCTTCGGATATCATGGGGCCAAACATCGAAGATTACGCACAATGGATCATAGATGAGAATCCTAACGTAATAATCCTTGATGGTCCTTCAACATACCTTTTGGGCTATATGTTCAATCAGGTTAATTTGGATAGGTGTATAGAAAACGTTTCAAGAATCCTGAGAGAGGCTGATTTCGAGATCATGATTTACGATCATCATTTACTCAGAGAAAGAAAATTCAGAGAACATATGGGGAACTTCTACGATACTGTTTATGAAAATCGCAAAAGAGTCGTGACAGGTGCTGAATGGTTCAACTTACCACCCCTTGTAGATTTAATTTAATGAATATTTTTGGTTAATTTGAATGTTTTTGATTAATAAGGATATAACAATAAAAAACAAAGGAGGTAAATAGTGTTAAATATAGTATTAATTGCGGCTATTGTTATTGTAGTAGGATTTGTAATAGCTACTTACAATGGGTTTATAAAACTGAAAAATCTTTGCGCCAATGCCTGGAGCGATGTCGACGTTCAATTGAAAAGAAGATATGATCTAATACCTAATCTTATTAACACGGTAAAAGGTTACGCAAAGCACGAAAAAGAGTTATTCGAAAACGTCACAAAAGCTAGAGCAGAAGCAACTACGGCAAAAACTCCCGGGGAACAGTCAAAAGCCGAAAATATGTTAACCGGAGCTCTTCGTCAGCTCTTTGCAGTTGCAGAGAATTATCCCGAATTAAAGGCAAATACAAATTTTCTCGATTTACAAAATAATCTATCGAAAATCGAAGGTGATATACAGAATGCAAGAAGGTATTATAATGCTGTTGTCCGGGATAATAATATCAAGGTTGAATCCTTTCCTTCAAACATAATCGCTACTATTTTCAGCTTTAAAAAACGCGAATTTTTTGAAATGGTGGAAGGGGAGAGAGCTGTACCAAAAGTTGAGTTTTAATAATGATATTTCTACTTTTAAGCTTATATATACAATTGTTCGACAGCGAAATAAAGCTAAATTATGATGGTTCTTTAGATATTAAAGAAGAAATAACCGTAAATTACGACGGCGGCTACCATCATGGCATTTATCGAGATATTCCCCTTGAACTCAGAGGCAAAACAGGTAACTATTCACTCGGATTCAAAGTACATGAAGTATTAATGGATGGAGAGAGCGTACCTGTAAAAAAAAGCAGAAGGCGTTACGGAGGAGGAACCGATTTAAGGCTCCGCATAGGAGACCCCGACATAACAATTAGCGGAATTCACATATATACAATTGAATATTCTGCTACACTCGGAGCAAGATACTTTAAAGAATGGGATGAATTATATTGGAACGTAACCGGAAACCGCTGGGAAAGCAGGATCGATTCTTCTCATTGCACGGTCCACTTCCCATCACAAATACAACTATCCAACGAAGACATCAAACTATTTGTTGGCTTACAGGGTTCGGACAAAACAATGGAAAATTATACTTTAAGCAGCAATTCCCTTTCTTTTGGCACAGGCATACTATACCCCGGATACGGAGCCACTGTAGATATAAGATTTCCAAAGGATTTCTTAATCCAACCTCCTTTATCGACAACGCTCTCGCTTAAGCTTAAAAGCTTTTTAGGGCCCATATTAGTCATTCTATTGCCCCTATCTACCCTTATTTTCCTTTTTAAACGTTGGTATAGGGAAGGCAAAGACTTGCCTATAGGAACAATTACAGTTAAATATAACCCCCCAAAAGACTTGACCGCAGCTGAAGCCGGAACTATTCTCGACCAGAGGGTAGATTCGGTTGATATAACGTCTATCTTGTTCGATCTGGCACGACTGGGGTATTTATCCATTGAGGAAATAGAGTCAAAGAAATTTCTATTTCTCAAAAACAAAGATTATAAGATTAAGATATTGAAAGACATGGAGTTAGGTGAAGAAAAACATTTAAGAGAATTTTTGCGAGGTTTGAAGGCAAAAGGAGGTAAAGAATTTCTAATTTCGGATTTAAAGGGCGAGTTTTACAAATACGTTAAAAATGTCACGGAAGAGCTATATAAATCCGTAAAGAAAAAGAAATATTTCTACGGAAATCCGGACACGAAACGAAAGGTATACATTGGTTTTGGTGTAGCAGCCTTATTCATAGGTTTTCAAACTACAATATTCTCGCTTGCTGCTGGCTCATTTCTTATTTCAGGTGTTACCGGCGGTATTGCCCTGAGCGGTTTAATAACACTCATATTTGCCCCTCTTATGCCTAAGCGAACATACAAGGGGAGAGAAGTGTTAACGGATATCCTTGGTTTTAAAGAATTTCTCATCAGGGTGGAGAAAGAAAGGTTAAAAAGGATGCTCGAGCAAAATCCTACAATATTTTTTGATTTTCTATCTTACGCAATAGCCTTAGGTGTTGTTGACCAGTGGGCGCAGCGCTTCAGCGGGCTTCAAATTGAGCAACCCGGCTGGTATAGTGCTTACGGCTTACATGGACCCATTATGGCAAGCCATATTACGAGCTCAATAGGTGACTCAATTGGGGCATTTTCAGCTGCTACAAGCCCACCGAGAGGTAGCTCCAGCGGATTTTCCGGCGGTGGTGGCGGGTTCTCCGGCGGCGGTGGTGGCGGTGGAGGAGGTGGTGGCTGGTGAAGTCCGCAATTCCTAACCACGAGATTCCACACGATTAGCACAAGATTACCCAACATCCGCAAAGATCAATGATTTGTTTAAAGCTAAGAGCAAATTTAGGCTAACTCCTTACAAACAAATAACTTAATCCTCAAAACAGACCTTAAATTTTTTATTATAACAATGTCTGATAAGATATATTATGTAAACTTATATATTATTGGGGTTATATTGTCGGAAAGACTAACTTATTGAAGGGAAGTTAGAAGGAACGGCATTTTACGGGAGTTTATGAGCGTAAACAACAAAATTGTGTTTTGCTTCTTCCCTATTTGCGTATTTGTCTAAATCTACATTGAATTCATTGAAACCAAAAATGGGATAATCCCCGTCGAATTTGTCCAAATCCCCATATGAATACCCGTAAATTACTTTAATATTTCTAAAGCCGGCATCGTGAAGCAGTTTTTCTATATCTTCTCTTGAATAAAACCTTCTTGAAGTCTCAACTGTAGTAGTTTTACCATCCTCGACAAAAACCAGAACCCTTTCCTCAAAATGTCCATCAAAAGACCTTTTTTCCCGAAGAGTAACTGATTTATTTTCTCCGAACTTAATTTTTCGCTCCGACCATACGTTATCCGATTCCGGATCCGAAAACAATCTTGGGTAAAATAAATCAATGGCAATCAAAGAGTTGTTTTTCATAGATAAGTATATGTTTTTCAAGAACTTATCAGGTACATCGATAATATAATTGAACGTATAGTATGTTATGAAAGCCTTGTCGAAGCTTCTTTTTAGCGGTTCTGCGGAAAAATCATGCTTTTCCAGGGTTAAGGCGTTGTCGCTAATATACTTGCTTAGCTTTTTACGGGCAAGGGCAAGCATTTCCCCGGATGTGTCAATGCCTGTTGTGTTTTTTGAGTCATGGTCCAGTAAATACTTAAGTACTCTTCCTGTTCCGCACCCTACTTCCAGGATTTTATCGTTTTTATCGCAAAAAGACCGGTATAGATTAAGGTCATCATTAAAATCGTTTACGTATGCATCGTAGTACTTTGCAAACTTATTATAAGCTTCTACGGTATTAGTGTCACTCATATTTTAACGGATAAGCCTAATCAAAACACTTCTTTGCCTATATTCTTTATTTTGGTTTTTAAGAATGGAATGTCGATTTGTACCGTTTTCCAGACAGCTTCTACATCCACGCCAAAATAATCGTGAACTAACTTATCTCTCATGCCTGTTATATCTTTCCATGGTATGTCATCATACTTACTTATTGTTTCTTGTGATAATCTTTTTGATGCTTCGCCGATGATTTGTATTTGACGTATAACTCCATCCTGCAATAAATTTGTGTTAGTAAATTTCTCATGTTCTATGCCCTCAGTATAATCTTCAATTCTTTTTATCGCGTCTATAATATGATTCAAGTAAACGGAATCAGTTTTCATTCGTTCACTATCACCTTTTCTTCTTCTTTGATTGTACCAATTATATAAGGACTGACGGAACCTTCAGTAACTAAGTCAACTTTTATACCTATTTTTTCCTGTAATTCTCTTTCAATCTTTACAAGTTCAAGTAGGCTCTTGGTTTCGACGAATTTCACTAAAACATCTAAATCACTATCGGGCTGCCTCTCCCCTCTCGCATAAGAACCAAAAATCGCGACTCTTACAGCTCCATAATCTAAAAGTATTGATTTTAATTTATTTATTACCTTATCTGAAATATTAGTCAATTTTAACCTCCAATAAAATAATAAGACATTTATTACGGGAAGTCAAGTATTTAAATTCGCTTGTTTTTCTTATAAAGAAGAATACTCAATACTTGACATAAGGCATAATCAGTCTAAATTTTAGATGAAGTATGCATAGAAAATCAAAAAGGGGAAATCTAAAGTTTTTCCAAATGCACTTAAACATTAGCTGTGATTTAAAGAGACAATTATGGATGAAAAGAAACTCGATAAGGATTTAGAAAAGCTATCGAATCAAGAAATAATTAAGAGAAATCTCATTAGAAGTTCATTATTCTTAACAGCATTTGAGCTCTTGAAATTCGCTGTAGAAAAGAGATTAAAAAACTTTTTTTGTGTAGGTCAATCAATGGATAAAAACTTCGAATATAAAAATAGTCAAGAGTACATAAAACAAATTTTAAATAGACGGATTCCAGAATTAAAGAATAAAACAAACGTTTATTACTCATCCTCACTCTGGTTGAAGGAGAACGGTGCGATTACGCAAGATGATGTAGAAGAATTGCAAAAAATAATATTACACAGGAACAAAATTGGTCATGAACTTCCAACCCTTTTGATTGATAGTGACCACGAAATAAATCTCGAACTATTCGAGTCAATTAGAAAATTGCTTACGAAAATTGAACAATGGTGGATTGTCGAATTTGAAATGCAAGTAAACCCAGAATATAACAACGTTGATTACGATAGTTTAGACATGAATGAAATCAATAGTGGCAATATGATTTTATTAAATCACCTAATAGAAATGATAAAAGACGAGTTGAAAAAAACCACAGCTAACATTGGATATAAAACATAGGATAAACAGTGGTTTCTACAAGTTTTGGGATTCAAGTTCTGAGTTTCGAGTTAAAAAAAAACAAAAAAATCTTGTGTAAATCTGTGGAATCTCGTGGTTACTATTTAAATTACAATATTTAACAGTCTATCCTTAACAAATATGATCTTTTTGGGCTCAGATGTATCCAAAAAGCGGCTTACATTCTTTAATTTTTTAGCCATAGATAAAGCCTCTTCTTGTGCTATACCCTTATTGACCTCTATTCTTGCCCTTAATTTGCCGTTTACCTGTACGATCAAGGTGTATCTCTCCTCTACGATACCTTTGGGGTTAAACTCCGGCCAATTTTCGATAAAAACGGATCCTTTATCCCCAAATTTGCTGTACATTTCCTCCGAAATATAAGGAGCAATGGGCGCAAGGAGCAAAAATAGCCGCCTTAGAGCGTACTGGGATAACTTATCCTTTTTCTTATAGTCGGAAATACCATTTAAAAACTCCATTAAAGCAGCAATTGCTGTATTATAGCTGAACCTCTCAATATCTTCGGATACTTTCTTTGTTGTTTTTTCGGTTTCCCTGTAAAGAGCCTCTTCCCTATCAGAATCATTTAATTGTATATCATCCTTATTAAGATGTTCTACTCCAAGTTCATAAAGTCTGGTTAGAAACCTGGTTGAACCTTTAATGTTTTCTTCCTTCCAATCAATATCGCTATCCGGAGGACCAAAGAAAAACATAGCAACTCGAGCCGCGTCTATACCGACTTTAGCTATCAATTCCTCTGGATCTACAACATTGCCCTTTGATTTGGACATAACTTCGCTCTTATGGTCCCGTACCATACCCTGGTTAAAAAGACGCACAACAGGCTCGCTAACCGGCGAATATCCGATTTTGTGCAGGAATTTAGTGAAAAAACGCATGTATATAAGGTGCCCCGTAGCATGCTCGGCTCCTCCGATATAAAGATCAATAGGAAGCCATTTATCAGCCTCTTTTTTATCAAAAATCTCATTATCATTTTTTGGATCAAGATAACGGAAGTGATACCAGGCAGAATCAACAAAAGTATCCGCTGTGTCCGCATCCCTCTTTGCATCTCCCCCACATTTAGGACACTTTACCTTTGCGAAATTTGGGTGATTTGCCAAAGGCGAACGAGCCTTGGGAATAAAATCAACTTCCTCGGGCGGCGGCAAAAGAACCGGCAAATCAGCCTCAGGAACCGGAACTTCACCGCATTTATCGCAATGAATCATAGGAATCGGTGCGCCCCAATACCTCTGACGCGAAATCAGCCAATCATTCAAGCGATAGTTTATCGAACTAAATCCAAGTCTCTCTTTAACAAGATATTCTACTATTTTACTTAAAGCTTCATCTGATCTCATACCATCAAATTTTCCGGAGTTAACCATAGTTCCAACTTCAGTATAGGCTGCATCGGTTAGCGGTTTTTCTCCTCTTATTACTTCTTTTATAGCAAGATTATATTTCCTGGCAAACTCGTAGTCTCTCTGGTCGTGAGCGGGTACGCACATAATAAGCCCTGTACCGTAGGAGCCAAGTACAAAATCGGCGACGTAAACGGGTAATTTATCGCCTGTTAGCGGGTGAATGACTTTAAGCCCTGTATCTGCACCCGTTTTCTCTCTGTCTTCTCTTGTTCGTTCTATATTGCTGAGAAGTAGTGAGTCATGGATATATTTCTCCACGTTTTCGTTAGTTTCGGCAATTTTCTCTGCTAATTTGCTTTCAGGAGAAATACACATAAAGGTTACGCCGTAAATCGTATCTGGTCTCGTCGTGAAAATATTGAATTCTTCACCACTTTCTAACTTGAATTTTATTTCTGCTCCTTCTTTCCTCCCTATCCAGTTTCTCTGCATTTCTTTGATGTTTTCCGGCCAATATTTCAAACTTTCAATATCCCGATAAAGTTCTTCGGCATATTCTGTAATTCTTACATACCATTGGCGCAGTTTTCTTTTTTCTATTTCGGACTCGCATCTCCAGCACATCCCGCTTTCGACCTGTTCGTTTGCCAGAACCGTTTTACATCCCGGGCACCAATTTACATATGCCTCATCCCGGTATAAAAGATCATTTTTATACAGTTGAACAAGAAGCCATTGGGTCCATTTGTAATATTCGGGATCCGAAGTCGCAACTTCTCTTTCCCAATCATAGCTAAGACCTAATTTTTTTATCGTTTTTCTGGCGGTTTTCATATTATTATATGTCCATTCCCTAGGATCCAAATTCTTCTTTATAGCTGCTTCTTCGGCAGGAAGCCCAAAAGCATCCCAGCCAAAAGGATGCAGTAAGTCTTTTTTTCTCATCTTTTCCCAGCGCCATTTCAAATCCCCGAAGCAATAATTTCTAAAATGCCCCATATGTATATTACCGGAAGTATAGGGCCACATTTCCATAATAAAATACTTATTTTTTGGGTTCTGGGGAGTATTGTAGGCTCCGGACTCTTCCCATTCCTTTCGCCATTTATTCTCTATTTCTTTAAAAGGATACATAATCGAATTGATTTAAAGTGATATTTTGCTGTTATTATTTGCCGTTTAGCTTCTCGATCTTTTGCTCTAGATCTAAAAGTTCTCTTCTTCGCGACTCTATCTTACCTGAAAGATCTATTTCCTCTCTTCTCTTTGCAACTATTCGTTGAGTTAATTCCAGCTCCTCTTTCTTCTGAGCGATAGTCTTACTTTTCTCTCCTAACAAATCATCAAAAAGAAGAGACTCTTCAGATTCTTCTTCTCCAGCTAAAGGTCCCATTCCCGCCGCTGCCTCCGCCGGAATACTTTCTTTTTTCTTTTCAAGAGCTTCAATTTCCATTGAAAGATCTTTTTGTATTTTTTGTTTTTTAGCTACTGTTTCCATCACGTCCGCTTTTGTTACCTCTAATTGTTCGATTTCCTCTTTTAACTGCTGTATCTTATTTTCCAATTCAGGTGTACCTTTCGCGGAAACTTTTTTTACGACCGTTGTTCCACCGCCAGATCCTTTACTTAAAACCCCTCCCACAAAAAAGAAAATTAAAAAGGCAATCACTGAAGGCATCAGACTCTTTACTTTAAATAAATTATTAATTTTACCAATTATTCCGGACAGATAAGTATTTCCCTTCGGAGATGGCAATTTTATTAAAAAATGTATATCAGCCAATTCTCTTTCCTGATATTTAACGGGTATTGAAAAATAGAATCTATCAGATTCATTTTTATCTTTTTCTTGATTTACCCATCCGCCATTTTGCAATTTTTTACCGATTTTCGCATTATCCGTATCCCATATCGCTATATTATTCTTTGCAAGAATCGTTAGATTAATAATATCTTCTTTTTTTGTTACCTTATCAACGAAATTTTTTATACCTAATCTGTCCTCATTGGCAACATAACTCCTAATATCATTGGAAGAAGAAAAAACAGAACCGTAATATTGCCATCCTGCGACAATAAAATCCTTAGGATTTGGTTTGTTCTCGATTTCAAGGTATAAATATCCGCCTATTCTTCTATCATTTGAGATAATGTCAATTTTTACTATTGAAAGAGACTCGGAGTTCAAAACATTTTGATCCTTTCCGTCTTGTTTCCACCCTGTATATGTTGTCCCTTTTTGTTTTGTACCATTTGTCCAAAATATTGAATTATTTTCGTCAGTAATTATTATCTCAGGTTTATTGGGTATGTGTATGGGTTCCATTGTTTTCCACATGAACATAGATACAAATAAATCATCTTTACTTAAGAAAGCTTGACTAATACTTTCTTCTAAAATGTTACCAAAAGAAATCCAACCATTAATTCCGTCTTTATATGTAAATGAAGCTGACCCTTCTGGAGTACTTTTTTTATCAGTAGAGGTTAAAGAAATAGTTATAAGCGAGACAAAAAAACCCAACAACCCAAAAATGAAACCTTTTTTGAACATCACTCCTCCTCAACTAATTAGGGCCAACACGATAGAAATAATAAGCTACGGCTCCGACAACCCCTAAAAATTTTGTAAAATCCCATACTTTTGACGAAAAAGACTGATTTACATAGACTAAATCACCTGATTCAAGAATAGGAGGGTTTTTAAGTTTTCCGCTAAGATAAGCGCTGACATCGAAATATGAAACTTCTTTTCCTCTAATCGCTCTAACAAGCTTAACGTGCGAAAGATTAGATCTGGAAGTAGGACCTCCTGCAAACGATATCGCTTCTACAATATTCGTAGACGAAGTAACATAATAAATACCGGGACTTCTAACCTCGCCCCAAACTTGAATTCTTGTAGAACCACCCTCTAACAAGAATTGCGACGTTTGTGGTAAACTTACAATTAAAAATCCAATTAAAAGGATCATTGTTCGATTATATTACGCCGTTTTTCTTTATTGTCAAGTATTCTTTTTATTCCTTATCTTTCAAACAAATCATTTCAATTTCGCTAATCTTAATAAGAAGAAAATTTTCTTCTCTTACTGCTCCATTTCTAAATTTGACAATTGCACCTGTCACAGGAAGAAAGCCCGATTGTTTGGAGAGAGCCTGAAGCGAATCTGTCAATCTCGCGTGAACAGGAATATGTACATCACCAGTTATCTTATAGCGACTTGTATACAGATCCACATTTTTCTTTTCTTTCTCAATTTTCATTGCCATTACAGATCCTCTTTTAATAAACGATTTAATTCAAGCAGAAAAACGCTTATAATATCTTTCTCTTTTACTTTAGCTACTTTTTTTCCTTTTTTAAATATAATTGCAGAATCTTTTCCTCCTGCAATCCCTATATCTGCTTCTTTAGCTTCTCCGGGTCCATTTACGGAACATCCCATTACAGCAATAGTTATAGGTACCTCTATGCATTTTACTGCTTCTTCGATTTTATTCAATAAACCTTCAAGATCAAACTGCAATCTACCGCATGTTGGACAGGAAATTATTCTTGGTCCAATTTTTCTTATTTTAAGAGAAGAGAGAATATTACGGGCTGCCTGAACTTCATTTGACGGATCTCCGGTAAGAGAGACTCGAATAGTGTCCCCTATTCCTTCTTCCAGCAAAATACCAATACCAACGGCAGAATAAACTTCTCCCCTCCCACCGGGAGGACCCGCTTCTGTAACTCCTATATGGAGCGGGTAATCACGTATCTCAGAAAAGATCCGATTCGCTTCAATCATCGTTCTAACATCGGAAGATTTTATAGAAACCACAATAGAATCAAAATCCAACTCTTCAAGTATTTTAATCTCATCCATTACCGATTCTACAAGAGCTTCCGGTTTTATACCCCCAAACCTGTCAATGTATTCCCGCTTTATGGAACCCGCATTTGCGCCTACTCTTATAGGGATTTTTTTAACCTTGCAAATTTTGATAATTTCTTCGACTTTCCATCGATCCCCTATATTTCCAGGGTTTATTCTTATTTTATCCGCGCCTTGTTTAACTGATTCAATGGCAAGAGTATAATCATAATGAATATCCGCAATTAAAGGAAGATTTATGCTACTTTTTATTTTTCTTAAGTTTTTGGCTGACTGTTTATCGGGAACAGCCACCCTTATAATTTCACAGCCCTCTTTCTCCAGTTTTCTAATCTGCGCAATCGTTTTTTTTGTATTGTTGGTATCGGTATTAGTCATAGATTGTATAGCAATCGGATTATTTCCTCCAACCTTAACGGAGCCGATCTTTACAACTTTAGTTTTTTTTCTTTTGTATTTCTTCAATTATCTCCGCCTTTAATTTTTCTTTATTTTTAAAAATTTTTACTTGTGGAAGGCCCTTTATGAAAGTGATTTGCCGATCCGCATATTTTTTTGTTTCTTTTATAACTTCATCTTTGACTTCCTGCAAGGTGGTACCGTTTTTTTTCAAAATAAATTTTGAAACTTGTTCATATCCAATAGAAGTAAAAGAATAAAGAGAAGGTTTATATCCTTTTTCAAGCAAAGCTTTAACTTCTTCAATAAAGCCATCTTCAAACATTCGCTCGACTCTATTCTTAATTCTTTTCTTTAATTCTCTTTTATCTAACAAAATAGAAAATATATCCAGCGATATTTTGTTTTTATTTCCTTTTTCCCAAAATTCAGTTAAAGTAACTCCACTTGCCCTATAAACTTCTATTGCTCTTCCAATCCGTTGCCCATCATTTTGATGAATTCTCATGGCGGATTCTGGATCGATTTTCTCCAATTCTTTATGCATCTTTAAAGAACCCTTTTTTTTTATTTCATTCCTTACATCATTACGTATTTTATTAGAAATTTTCGGCTCATCAAACATACCTTCGAGCAGAGATCTAATATAAAATATCGTACCACCGCAAATTATCGGTATGTTTTTTCTTTTCCTTATTTCCCTCACTTTTTTCCTGCAATCACATAGAAATTCGTAAGCCGAGTATCCCTCATCAGGTTCTTTTATATCTATTAAATGATGCGGAACTCTCTTTATTTCTTCGGGAGTTACCTTAGCAGTCCCAATATTCATTTCCCTATAAATTTGTCTTGAATCAGCCGAAATTACTTCAATAGGAAAAAATTCAGATAATTCAAGGCAGAGAGAAGTTTTTCCTGAAGCCGTTGGTCCTATTATAGTTATAACTTCATTCATCGCAGTAGTTTCTTTTCTATATCGGTGAGAGACATCTCAAAAAGAACCGGTCTGCCATGGGGACATCTAAAAGGTTTATCTGTTGAGAATAAAAGATTTACAAGATTTTCCATTTCTTCAATGGAAAGTGATTCTCCGGCTTTTATTGCAAGGTGACAGCTTATTGATTTCAACAATCCGTCAATCGAAGTTTCCTTCTCCTGTGAAAGGTCTTCAAGTATACCTCTGATTTTTTCTTCATTTATTTCCGTTATTACCGAAGGAACCCCTTCCCACATGACAGTGTTTCCGGAAAAAACCCTGAAAACAAATCCCAGTCTTTTCAAGTCATCCTTCAACTCTTCAAGTTTTAATATTTCTAGAGGAGTGTGATTCACCTGTATAGGAAACAATAAACTCTGCGTGTTAAAAGTCTCATTATTTTTAAAATTATCATAAAGAATTCTTTCATGAGCCGCATGCTGGTCAATTACAACAAGACCGGCATTTGTCTGAGCCACAATATAAGAATCGTGTAATTGCCAGAACTTACTCTTACTATCACCCTCGAACAGGAAATCCTTCTGGAATGAGAAAAGGTCTCTTCTATAATCGCTGTCAACTCCTATCGATTCATTTAGAGTCCTTCTTAGAGTCGACATAACAATTTCTTCTCTCTGAAATTTTACTTCCCTTTTTGTAGGATGTACATTTACATCGACTATATCGGCAGGAATATCTATAAACAAAATAAAAGACGGATTTTCATCTGTAAACGGCGTATAAAAATCCTTTATTAATTTAAAAACTTTACCATCCCAAACATTTCTCTTGTTAACAAACAAATAGTATCTTTTCTGTGAAGGCAGTTCTGGTCTCTGTATCCAACCGCTAATTTTAATATTATTCTCCATATTTTCAAATTTAATAGGCAAAAGAGCCGAAAGAAAGTTTTCATCCATAATAGACAATATCCGATCACTCGACGTAGTGGAAGGAACATCGAGGATTTTTTTCCCGTTATGAGTCAACACAAAAGAAACTTCAGGATAACATATGCATTTAGGTAGAATTTCTCCGAGAATCTTTCTGAATTCAGCATTCGAAGAGTGTAAAAATTTCCTCCTTGCCGGATAATTATTAAATAAAAATTTCACTACAACAGAAGTTCCCCTCTGCCTCTGCCTGGCTTTTTCTTCTTTTATTTCTCCGTTAAAAACTTTGATATATCTTCCGGTATCACTATATGAAGATTTAGAAAGTATTTCCAATTCGGAAACCGTACTAATAGAAGCAAGCGCTTCCCCCCTAAAACCAAGTGAATATATCGAATCCAGGTCTTCTAAACTTTTTATTTTACTTGTAGAATACCGCTTCGCAACCAGGCTCAGGTCATCGGGATGAATCCCTATACCATTATCAGAAACGCTTATAAGTCTTTTTCCGCCATCCTCTATATCTATAGTAATTTGTGAAGCTTGGGCATCTATCGCGTTCTCCACTAATTCCTTAACGCAGGAAAATGGTCCTTCTACGACTTCTCCGGCTGCGATCTTACCTTTTACTTTATCCGATAATTCGATAATTCTTTTTTCTTCTTTCATTATCTATCCTTTAATAACGGCAAGAGGAAGCATTCTGGCCACTTTTTTGGAAATACCGACCCTCGTGACAACATCTACGACTTCATCTATATCCTTGTAAGCTTCCGGGGCTTCTTCTCTGATTGTTTTAATCGATTTTGACCTTACGTATATACCTTTTTTCTTTAGCTCGGTGATTATATTCCTTCCACCGGTCGCTTTTATTGCTCCTTTCCGGGAAAGAACTCTTCCCGCCCCGTGACAGGTAGAGCCAAAAGTCTCTTCCATTGCTTTCCCGGTCCCAAGTAAAATATAAGAAGCGGTACCCATATCTCCCGGAATCAAAACCGGTTGACCTATTTCCTTGTATTTTTCAGGAATGTCGGGATGATTAGGAGGAAAAGCTCTGGTAGCACCCTTTCTGTGAACACACAATTTCTTCCTTTCTCCGTCTACAACATGTTCTTCTACTTTCGCGATATTGTGCGCTACATCGTATATAAGTTCCATCCCAAGAGATTCCGCCGATTTTCCGAAAACCTCAGAAAAACTTTCTCTTACTCGTGATAAAATTACCTGCCGGTTGGTCCAGGCAAAATTTGCCGCGGCTCGCATTGCTGAAAGATAATCCTGCCCTTCTTTGGAATCAAAAGGCGCGTAAATTAGTTGTTCATCAGGTATATCCATATTGAATTTAGCTTTGGTTTTCCTTAAATCTTTAATCCAATCGCTGCAAACCTGATGTCCAAAACCTCTTGAGCCTGTATGAACCATTACAGTTACGCAGTCCAATTCAAGTCCAAGCATTTCTGCCGCGTTTTCATCGAAAATTTCCGAGATTTTTTGTATTTCAATAAAATGATTCCCGGAACCTAAAGTTCCGAGCTGTTGTTTTCCTCGTTCCAATGCCCTGTTTGAAATTATTTCAGGATACGCTCCTTCCAGCCGACCATTCTCTTCGGTATATTCGAGGTCACGATCCCAGCCGAAACCGTTCGCAACCGCCCAGGAAGAACCCTCTTTAAGAACCTTTTTTAATGTAGAAAAAGAAACATTAATATCACTTTTCGAACCCACTCCGCATGGGACAGCAGAATATATTTTATTCGCAAGTAACTCTTTGTTTTTGATTAAATCAGAACTTTTTAGATCCGTTTTTATAACTCTAACACCGCAATTTATATCGAAACCCACGCCTCCGGGTGAAATTACTCCATTTTCAGTATCCATCGCGGCCACCCCACCAATCGGAAAACCATATCCCCAGTGAATATCGGGCATTGCCAGTGAATATTTCTGTATACCGGGTAAATGCGCAACATTTCGCACCTGATTAATCGAATTATCTGTCTGCATAGCGCCAAAGATTTTATTAGAGGCAAAAACAACACCCGGAACCCTCATCTTTCCCTCTTTTTCAATTAACCACTTACAATCTCCTATTTTCTTCATTGTTTACTAATATAGACTTTTTGTTCCTTATTTCAAGTGCCCACTACCCCACCCCAAAATATTCTCACACAGAGAACACGGAGAACACAAAGAAAAACAAAAATATGTATGTTTGTACAAAACCCAACCCCCAAAATCCTAAACCCTAAAAACAATGAATGCAAAATCTTATGTTGACAAAGATGAGATTTTTATTTATAATATATATGTAATGAAATTTAACAAAGAAGCTGAAATAAGTTTATCCGGATTGAAGATGTTGTCGTTGTTACCTATATTAGTAAATATAAACTATGTTAGAACGCTTTCAAATTAAATGTTGATTGAGTTTATGAAAAATTCAAAAAAAAATGTAAGTAGATATTTATTTCTTATTTTAGTAATATTATCGGCAGACTATGTATTATGTAATAATCCTCAGTGGAAAAATTATGTTGCTGGTGGCAGAGAAATTAATGCTCTTACTGAGGAGGATTCTCTTTTGTGGGTAGGAACGGATATTGGTCTAGTACGTATTAATAAAAATACAAATGTGAATACGTATTATGATCAAATATCTGGTTTACCCTCCACCGGCGTTACCACAGTAGTTATCGACAATCAAAATAACAAATGGATTGGAACTGGTGGAGGCCTTGTAAAATATGACAATAATAGCTGGGAAATATTTAATACATCAAATTCAGATATTCCAGCTAATTTTATCCAAGCTCTTTACGTAGATATTAATGATAACTTATGGATTGGTTCAGGCGCTAGTTTAAAACAACTTTGGGGTCAATTATCTTTCTTTGATGGTGAGTCATGGACTACATATAATTCAAATAATTCTGACTTTCCATATAAATATGTTCATTCGATTGCTGAAGATTCTATAGGTAATTTCTGGATAGGTACTGGAGGAGGATTGGCAAAATTTGATGGTGTAGATTTTCAGATATTTGATACAGATAATTCTGATATTCCATCGGTACATGTAAATTCTGTAATTATAGATAGTAATAATGTGAAAATCATTGGAATGTTCGGAGGTTTGAGTTTTTACAAAGATTCCTCATGGATTAATTCTACCACTTCTAATTCACCTTTACCTCATAATGAGGTTGAAGAACTATCATTAGATTCACAAAACAATTTGTGGATTGGTACATGGGGTGGATTAGCGAAACTTAAAGATACGAACTGGGTTGTTTACAACACAAGTAATTCAGATTTATGGGCGAATGACATAACATCGTTATTCATCGACAATGATGATACTAAATGGATTGGGACCTTCAGCTATTCTACTGATCATGGTTTAATTCAACTCAAAGATGGAATTTGGACAAGATATAGTACCTCGCCTACTGGTCTTCCCACAAATTACATAAATAACATTTTAATCGATAATGAAAACGCAAAATGGATTGGTACAGACTTTGGCTTAGTTAAATATCATAATGATTTATGGACAGTATGGGATAGTTCAAATTCGGATTTACCTTATGATCATGTAAGAAAAATTTCAATTGATAGTGAAAATAACTTATGGATGAGCACATTAGGTGACTGGGTTTTTGATCCACTTGGAGCTTTAGTAAAATTTGATGGAAATAATTGGTTTTCTTATGATAAGGATAATTCTGATTTACCAAGTAATTATATATCTGATATTGCTATTTCAGATAACGATATAAAGTGGATTGGTACTGATAGTGGTTTAGTTAAATATAATGATATCAGTTGGACTATTTTTAACACGGGAAATTCACCATTATCGGATGATTTAATACGGTGCATTCATATAGTCGATACAGTTAAATGGATTGGAACTTACTCTGGATTAGTAAGTTATGATAACCATAATTGGGCTGTATATAAAACGGATAATAGTGACCTGCCCAGCAATCATATCAATGATATAACTCATGATAATTATGGGAATTTATGGGTTGCCACAGATGAAGGACTTGCAAAATTTGAGGGAGAATCGTGGGAGATTTATAATTCTGGTAATTCAGGCTTACCAGATAATTATATTCTTTCAGTATTTATAGATGACAGCTTGAAATGGATGGGTGGATATAATACCGGATTAGTGAAATATGATGATTCCGATTGGACTGTTTATAATGAGAATAATTCTTTTATTCTAAGTAACACAGTCAATTTTATCACTAAAGATACGAATAATAATTTGTGGTTAATATGCGATGATGAAGGTATATCCGTTTTTAACGAAAATGGCCTTGCGGATACTAATGATGGTTCTATTATAAATACTTTTTCAGAAAATTTTATTATATATAATAATTATCCCAATCCGTTTAATAAATATACAACTATTAAATTTTCAGTTCCAAACAATTCAAATGTGAAAATAGATATATATAATATTCTAGGACAATTTATAAGAAATATGTTTGATAAAAATGTTACTGCAGGATATAATGAAATCAATATTAGTTTAGAGAACCTGAGCTCTGGAATATATTTCTATCGTATTTCAACCCCCATAGATGTAAAATATGGTAAAATGACATTTATTAATTAATCCTATTGTTTATTAATAGACTCTTTATTACTTATTTCAAATACCCCCCCCCAAAAAATTATTCTCACACAAAGACACAGAGAACACAAAGTTAACAAAATATTTTGTTTTTAAGCCAAGAGCCAAAGACTAAAGGCAAATAGCTATGTTTAACAATATATGTTGACAAAGATGGAATTCTTATTAAAATTTCAACATAATAAAGGAGGTATATAATGGCAGATAAGAAAGCAGACCTGGCAGGGCCGGGCATAAGTACTTATGAACAAGTAGATAAAATTCTTCCTCACGACTATAAAGCATTATTAAGTCCTAAGAAAAGGATGAAAGCATTATACAAAA
>Ga0315549_1001304_pt1 | contig 26270 bp, 23 predicted proteins | sample SalMarSW160200MG_FD_203101 | JGI IMG/M metagenome (GOLD analysis project Ga0315549, IMG submission 203101) | Salt marsh sediment microbial communities from the Plum Island Ecosystem LTER, Massachusetts, United States - Salt Marsh Sediment SW1601-200 ... | reverse complement strand
TGGAATATTTTTCTATTAAGAATATTTATGGGTGAAATTCCACAGTCGATTTTAGAATCCGCGAAAATCGACGGTGCTAATGAATTTACCATCTTTATTCGCATCGTGATTCCTCTTTCCATACCTTCAATGGTAACAATCGGTTTGTTCCAAGCCTTGTATTATTGGAATGATTGGATGCAAGCCATGCTTTATATAAACGATAAGTTCCTGTACCCCATTCAGTATTACCTGTATTCCATGTTGAACAGCTTTCAATCAATAAACACTGCGGTTATGAGTTCAGGAGTTGTAATCCCGCGCATACCGACAGAATCCATTAAAATGGCAATTACGGTAATCGCCATAATACCGACTGTTATCTTATTCCCCTTTATTCAAAGGTTTTTTGTGAAAGGGTTGACTGCTGGCGCTATTAAGGGTTAATTCCGTTTTCGGATTAATATAAATTTTTTAAAGGAGGAAAGATTTATGAAAAAGGTAAAAAGAAAAATTGGACTGAGCTTCGCATGTTTGCTGTTGCTCTTGTCCTGTGAATTACTTTTTACAGCATGCGACAGCGAGGGGAAAATAAGCACAGATGAAAAGGTTGAGCTTACTATGTGGTTGGTGGGAGACACTGTAACGGATTACGATATGATGCTTGAAGAATTGAACAAGCTCATGCTAAAAGATATTAATGCCACCCTGAAAGTCAACTTCACCACGTGGACCGACTGGACTACAAAACTACGCTTAGCCCTCTCTTCTGGCGAAGAACTCGACTTGGTTCATATGGCACCTTGGAGCATATACGATGAACAAGCCAAGCTCGGTGCTTTTGTAGCACTGGAGGAACTGGCTCCCAAATACGCTCCCAAAACTTGGGCAAGTTATTCTGAAGAGGTGTTGAATCAAGCCACGGTAAGCGAACACGTGTATATGTTGCCGTTCAGATATATTGACCCTGAAGGAAACGGGTTTTTATACCGTCTGGATCTGGCAAAAAAACACGGTTTGGGGGAAATCAAAAGCATTGATGATCTCGAAAAATATATGAAAGTGTTAAAAGAAAAAGAGGGAATAATCCCCTACAATGCAGGCGGATTCGATAACCAGGTAATGAGTGAGTCTTATGCCAACTGGATGAATTCATGGCCCGATTCACCAGATGAAAACCTCGTGGTAGGACAGATGAATTACATTAAAGTCTTTCAGAATGATCCTAAAAATCCTTTTGTAATGTTTGAACATCCGGCTTTTATAGAGGCCCTTCAATATACAAGAAGGTTTTACCTGGCAGGATACTGGCCTAAAAACGTACTGGCCAATAAAAGCGATTCCCGCGAAGCACTGTTGAACGGTACCAGCGCCATAACTAATTTGAATCCCATAAATGCAAACGAAGAATACCGGCGCTTGAAAGCAAAAAATCCGGATTGGGAATTGGATTGGTGGTCAGCATATCAGAAACTAACTCACCCCCCCCCAAAAGCCCGGCGAACAATAACGGGATGGCCATACCCATTTCATCCAAACATCCTGAAAGGGCTCTCATGCTTCTTGAAAAATTACACCAGGATCAAAACTATCATGATTTGACAACCTACGGTATCAAAGGAAAACACTGGGATCTTGATGCAGAGGGTGAAATCATACTCCCATCAGGAGTAACAGCAGATACTACGGGTTTTCCATGGGACAGGCCCTGCCCCTGGGGATGGAGAGAAGAAAAATTTTACCGCGTGGGTCCCACCAAAGCAAAATCGACTTGGTCTGTAATAAAAGAGTGGATCACCTACATCTATAAAAACGGAGCAGAAAAGCAGTTTGCCGATTTCAAATTCGATAAAACCCCTGTGACTGCAGAATTGGCTGCCATGGACAGTGTGAAAACACAGTACCTTGATCCCCTTATTTGGGGTATGGTAGACCCCGACAAAGGATACAAGCAATTAATGGATAAAATGAAGCAGGCGGGGCTTGACAAAGTAAAAGAAGAGTTAAAAAAACAATGGGCTGATTACTTGAAGAGTAAAAAGTAGATGCCTTCTTTATTGGAAGGGAACCCCACTTTAATTGGGGTTCCCTTTATATTTCATTTATTTAAGGCGAAGCGGGTGTATGGATAAGCAAGGACACTTATCAATAATTGGTGCTGATATTTCTCATCTTAAACAGATTGAAGATTTCGGGGGGAAATTCTACCACAACCATGAAGAAAAAGATTGCGTTGAAATATTAAGGGAACATGGATTCAATTATATCAGGTTAAAGGTTTGGAATAATCCCGGACTCCCGCTATCCGATCCGGCCGGCTACAATAGTAAAAAATACGTCATCGAGATGGCCCAAAGAATTAAAAAGTTGGGTTTCAAACTACTTATAGATTTTCACTACAGTGATTTCTGGGCCAATCCGAACAAACAGGTAAAACCGAAGGAGTGGAGGAGTTTAAGCTATTCCGGGTTAAAGAAGGCTGTTTTCGATTTCACCAGGGATGTGTGTGCATCACTCGCCGAAAGCGGTGTTGCCCCCGATATGGTTCAAATAGGAAATGAAGTTGATAACGGTATGCTGTGGCAGGACGGGAAACTTGACGGCTCTGATGCGCAGTGGAATAATTTTTCGGAATTACTTAAAAGCGGTATCCGGGGTGCAAAAACGGGTGTATCTGAAGATCCGGGTGTAAAGATAATGGTTCATAAAGCGGATGGCTGCAATAACACCCAGGCTCGTGATTTTTTTGACAACCTTTTAGCACGGGGTGTTGAGTTAGACTGTATTGCTTTTTCATTCTATCCTTACTTCCACGGAACTTTCGAAGCCCTCCGGAAAAACCTTAATGACATCGCCGTTACCTATGAAAAAGATATTATCATAGTTGAAACGGCATGGGGCTGGACAAGGGGAAACGATGACGGCGAACCCCGCCTTATCGATAGCGAGTATCCCCTAAACCTGCCCTTTTCGGTCGATGGCCAAATCCGTTTTCTAAACCGCTTACATAAAGTTATCAGAGGTATCCCTCACGCAAGGGGTAAGGGACTCTTTTACTGGGAGCCTTGTTTCATCCCAGTGAAAGGAGCGGGCTGGAAATACGGTTCGGGTGACGAATGGGACAACATGACCCTATTCGACTTTCAGGGCAACGCACTTAATTCACTAACAGCATTCAGACAATTCTAAAAATCATATTTTTTAAAATCCCGTAATCATTACCGATTATCCCAAAGATATCAAAGCCTTTTATATGAATAAATAGTCAAAGCAATATATTAATTGTCTTTGTTATGTTTATATAGAAGTATGTAAATAAAAAGAAAGGAATACCAATTAATATGCTTGAAAAATTAAGAGAAATATTTGGATTCACTTCTTTTAAAGCATGTCAAGAAGAAATAATTAGAAATATAATTGCGAAAAGACATGCATTCGTTGTTATGCCTACCGGTAGTGGTAAATCCTTGTGTTATCAAATGCCCGCAAAGATTTTAATGGGTACAACTATAATAATAAGCCCATTAATTTCGTTGATGAAAGATCAAGTCGACGCAGCTTTAGAGAATGGTATGAGGGCGGCATTTCTAAACAGTTCATTAGATTATAAGCACATAACTAATCTCTATCGAAGAATTAGAAATAATGAGCTTGAACTTCTCTATATTGCACCGGAACGCTTTGCCATGCAAAACTTTATTGAATTATTAAAAGGAGTGCGAATTTCACTCTTTGCTATTGACGAAGCGCACTGTATTTCTGAATGGGGACATGATTTTAGACCCGATTATCTCTCTTTATCTAAAATTGTTGAATTATTTCCAGATACACCTATTGCAGCCTTTACTGCAACAGCAACTTTAAAAGTGCAAACTGATATTATTAAAAAATTAAAACTTCGATCTCCATATATTGTAAGGGCTTCTTTTGATCGTAAGAATCTGTTTTATCGAGTAGAAAAAAAGGAGAATTATAAATTACAGATTCTTAATCACATTAAAGAACATAGTAATGAATCAGGAATTATTTACTGTACAACTCGTAATACAGTTGAAGGATTAACTTGCTTTTTAAACAATAATGGAATTAAAGTCTTACCATATCATGCCGGGCTTTCTAAAGAAGAACGAAGCAATAACCAGGATGCTTTTAATAAAGATAATGTACTTATTATTATTGCTACAATTGCCTTTGGTATGGGAATTGATAAATCCAATATTCGTTTTGTGATACATGCAGATCTTCCCAAAAATATTGAGAGTTATTATCAGGAAACAGGACGAGCTGGAAGAGATGGGGAACCGGCTGACTGTATCCTCCTTTTTAGTAGAGCAGACATAATAAAGCTTCGCTACCATATTAATAAACTGCAAGATGATTCTAAACGAAAGGTCGATAGCTATAAACTGACTCAAATGGTGAAATATGCCTCACATAATGTATGCCGCCGAAAAACACTTTTAGAGTATTTTAACCAGACGCACACAGATACTTCATGTTCAAATTGTGATGTATGCACAAATAATGCAGATAAAATTGATATTACTAAAGATGCAGCCAAGATTATATCAACTGTACAAAAAACCGGCCAGAGGTTTGGGATTAAATATATAATAGATGTGGTGGTGGGAGCAGCTACCAAACGAATTCGAGAATTAAACCATGATAAAATAAAAATCTATGGTGTTGGCAAAGACAAATCCAAGAGGTATTGGAGCTTTTTAATGGATGAACTTATAGCACAGCAAGTGCTTTATCAAGATGGAACTGAATACCCTATAGTACGAATAACATCAAATGGTATCCAGGTGCTTAATGGTACACACTCTCTTAGTGCCTGTATGAATAGAGAGGCAGAGCCAAAGACGAAACTTAAGAAAACTCAAATCTCTTCTTCCTATGATGAAAAACTTTTTCAAAAGCTAAGGATATTAAGAAAACATCTTGCGGATGAACAAAGGGTTCCCCCATATATCATATTTTCCGATAAATCACTTCATGAAATGAGCAGTTCTTATCCCATACAAATATCTGCCATGAAAGAAATTAACGGAGTCGGGGAGATAAAATTAAAAAGATATGGGAATCTGTTTATTAATGAAATAAAATCATATTTACAAGAACAAAAGGCACTTGCTGTATCGGAAATACCTATGAGAAACACCAATTAAGATATTACCTAAAGTTTGGGAACACATATTGCCCGGATTGTATAGAATCTTTTAAAATAAAAATCTACGTAATCTAATATTCTGTGAAATCTGTGTAATCTGTGGTTCCAAATTCCTTACAAAGCAGTAGTCGTTTTACTCCCGCTCAAACAGCTTCTTATACTCTTCATACCCTTCTTTTTCCAGGTCCTCCGCTGGTATAAAGCGTAGAGCTGCGGAATTAATACAATAGCGCAGGCCGTCAGGCCCAGGGCCGTCGTCGAACACATGCCCCAGATGTGAATCCGCGTTTTTACTGCGTACTTCAGTGCGTATAATGGAAAAACTGTCATCCGTTTTCGCGACAATATTTTCAGACTCCAGCGGCCTGGTAAAGCTAGGCCAGCCCGTACCCGAATCGAATTTATCCAAAGAGCTGAAAAGCGCTTCGCCTGAGACAATGTCCACATAAATACCTGGCTCTTTATTATTCCAGTATTGATTTATAAAAGCCCTCTCCGTGCCATCTTCTTGTGTCACCGTATACTGTAAGGGTGTAAGCTTTTCCTTAAGTTCTGCCTTGCTCATACTCGTTTCCTCCTTTGACATAGAAGTCTTTTCCGTACCCGACCGGCAGGCTCCTAAAATAACAAGCCCGCTTAAAAAAAACACAATCATTAATTTAAACATAAGCACTCCTTAATATACTATTTATAATATATTAAATATTATCTATAATGGCTACAGTTAATAAAACATTGTTATCAAAGCTATTTTATTCAGAAAAGGCACTAATAATTTTAAATCTCTATTCTCATAGAAAACTAATAAAAAAAATTTTATCTGTCTGATAACAAGAGATAATAAAGATTAACAAATTTTTTTCTATAGTTGTAACCTTTTTGATCTTCAATTATATTTTAATAAAGACATGAAAAAATCTGATTTTAAAATTGATCCAAATCAAGAATTTCCACATCTTAAAAATGCTCCAATTGTGGAAGCAGCTCTGGAAATTAGAACTATTCCTGAATTTGAATGGGATGAAAAAAAAACTAGGGTAATGATTGAGCAAAATATTAAAGAATACCCTAATATCCAAATTCAAAAAGAGTCCCTTACTCAACTACATCCACCTAATCCTCCTAAACCAATATATTCAGATCGCTGGAGAGGTTATTTATGTAAATCATCAGATAATTTGAATATTTTGCAAGTAAATATAGAAAGTTTTGTTTTCAGTAGAATAAAGCCATATGAAAATTGGGAAAGATTTTTTTCTGAAGCACTAAAACTCTGGGGAATTTACAAGGAATATGCAAAAGTAAAATCTATTCGCAGATTAGGGCTGCGCTTTATCAATAAAATTTCGGTTCATAATACTAATAGTATTAATATTGATGATTATTTGACATATCCTCCTCATACTCCCGATAACATGGATATGTTGTTTACTGAATTTTTACACCGAGATTCTCTCGCAGCTCCCAATTATCCGTATAATGTAACTATTATTAGAGCATTAAAAGCCAATCCCAAAATTAATGGTGCTGACATTATTATAGACATTGATGTTTTTGATTTATCTTTAGAAAACAGTTCTGAAATCAGCATAGAATTATTAAAAACAAAATTTTCTGAAATGAGATGGCTTAAAAATGAAATTTTTTTTAAAACACTAAAAAAAGAAAAATGGGAGAGTATGAAATGAGTTCATGTGCAATTATTAATAAAACCTACTTACATGGAATGACACAAGGTAAAAGTGATGAAGCAAATAAAAATTATCAGCTTCTATCGGAAATAAGTCAAAGACTTCAGGAGTCACAATATTTTGGTTTAATTGCAAAAGGAACATTTCAGGAATTAGATGAAGTGTTTAGAGAAACATTAACACCAGACTGGGATGGCTATGGTGCTTTGCCGGTAGAAAAAGAGACTTTTTTAGATACTAAAAAATTTTTAATACTATTACCTTTATATATTACTCCTCCACATATAAGTGCCGAACCGGATGGTAACCTTACTTTGGAATGGTTTAGTTCACCGGATTGGCTATTTTCTATAAGTATAGACTCAAAAGGTTTTTTACACTATGCGGCAAAGTTTGGAATGAGAAGGAATTATGGAAGTGAGCCGTTTTTTGATTCTATATCTCAGAACATACTGGACCTGATTCTTGTAGTTGGGAAATAATGTCAGAAAATTCTTTTATTGAAGATTCCGAAAAATTAGCAAGATTCATTTTATATAGTAGATGGTATAGAAAAGAAGATAAAAGCGTAAAACCCGAGGCTTTTATACCCTATCCACATAATGAGTTATCTGTTACTCGTTCAAACGATTTGTCTGAAAATGATTTAATGGAAATTGGTAAAAACATTGCTCATAATCGACCTGCCACTCTTTATGGAAATGCAAAATTTAAAGTATTAGAAGTCAGGAAAATTAATCTTGATGCTATCCCAGCTCGTGTTAAAGGAAATCCCAATCATGCAAATGTTACCGGGTGGCCACATGAAAAATCAAAGCAGAAAAGCCTAGCAATAGAACTTGCCTCGAAAGCCACATTAAAGCTTTATTTATAATAAATGGTTATAAAGAATAGATTTTCCTGTCTTTCAAATAATAAGTTTTAAAAAAAAATAATAATAGAGGAAATTGCAAAAATCAAAATATATCAAATTAGTTAAATTATTATTCATTATACCATAACAAGTTAGCAATTTCCTTTTAAGGAGCTTCTTGCAAAAATAACATTTTTGCAAGAAGCTCAATAGATTTATTTAATATATTCTTCAATATCAGCTATTTTAACCAGTCGGTACTGCGGATAGTAACGAAGTAAAATCTCCCTATAGCTATATCCGCTGCGGCCCAGGGTGTCCGCGCTGTACTGGCTCATACCGCATTGGTGGCCGAAACCTCTGCCAATGAAGCGAAAGGAGCCGCCCTGTTTTTCCACAACAAACTGAATGGAACCCAGCTTAAGCGTTCCGCTCTGCTGGATTAATGATACAAACCTAAAGGCTTTAAGCCAGTGAACATTATATGCCTCATCGACCAAACCGATAAAATCCACACAGTCCGTATCCGCAAAATTCTTGAGCTTAATATCGGTTATATAATCCATTTTTAAAAGCGGTGAGAGCGCACGCGTAAGTCGCTGTGAGAAAAAGGTAACATCAAACTCAAAATAGGGTGATGTTAAAGCCAGGGGTCTGCCCCCGGCATCCAAATCCTTCCGCAGCACAGGATGAGACGGCGGATTATAGAAATCCGAAGAAAATACCTCGTCTTTTAATATCCAGCCGCCGGATGTTGAATGAAATAAGGGTACGGCAAGCGCGCCGTCTGCTTGTATAAGATAAAGGTCTTTTGTCTGCATGACAATATCATACATCTTTGGGGTGGCGAATGTGGAACCTCTGTATACCATATCTATACCGTCCGTGTTGCACACATCATAAGCCAGATCTTTGTTTCTTAGTCTCTTGGCATAATAATAGCTGCGGATGGCAACCGCCTGGGCCTTAAGCGCTTCATCACAAAAGGCTTCCCCCATTTCTCCGCCCAATACCGAAGCCAAATAATCCAATACAGGCACGGTATTTATTATTAATATGCCATCATCAAGGGCCTGTATTTCTATACGCCCTTTAAAATCTTGGGTACCCATATAAGTGGTAAATGAAGTCAGGTCTTCCGTCTGTATAATAACAACGTTAAATCCAAACACCTGCCCCTTAGCTGTAACCAGCAGCCGTTTTTGGGGGAAAACATCACAGGTGCTCATTTTAATTTGTTTTTTATCAACTAAAACACGTGAGCCCTGTGAAAAACCAAGTGTAAACTGTGAAACGTACGCATACCCTGTAAGATTAACACGCACAGAGCCGGGTATGGCTTGTGCGCCGAGCGAGTAGCTGCTAAAAAAAATGATTAATACTATTAAAACAAAGCGCATAACCGGTTCCTTACATTGTTTTAAGCAGACGCAATAATTCGACTGTTAAATCATGGATACGCTCTATCTCTTTCTTCTCCATGACAACCAGCATACTAAAAGTAGGATCCACACCGGGCGAAAGAATTATAACCCAGCGTACTTTTTGGTACCAGAGCTCGACGCCGTTACTTACACTGGCACCGGTTCCTGTTTTTATGATGAGGTCAAAATTACCCACACCTTTAAATATTTTTTTCCCGGTACCGTAGAGAGCGCACTCTCTTAATCCCTGAAACAGAATATCGCGCAGATCATCTGCAATATACACACGTCCTGTCTGTTCCCCAATCCGGTTTCTCACTATGCCCCCGTTAAAAAGGGCGTTATAAGCGTAGATCATCTCAAGCGGAGTAACCGTATAGCTGCTCTTCAATCCTATCGCGGCCTGATAAAATTCTTGATTAGTCAGCTTATCAATATCCGGCAGGGGAGGCAGACGAAAGTCCTGTAAAACAGCTTTGAAATCCGCTTTTTTAAGACGATCTTTTAAAAAATAATAAAAATAGTAATTACACGAATAGGCCAGGGCCTGGCTCAGATTAATCTTACCATGACCTTCATGCAGCCAGCACGATATTTCCCCGCTTGTTCTCCCCTTACACTCAATGTGTGTTTCCGGCTCGATTGTATATGATCTGGATAATGCAACAAGGGCAAAAGGCTTTAAGAGGGATCCCGGACACAGACTGCGCTTAAGAATAAATTCATTGTTATAGCTGAAAAGAGGAATGCCTGTCTTTGGATTGGTAATAATAAAAGCGAACTCACCGTATGAGCGCGCCAGGGTTTCTAAGGCGGTATCCAAATTTTCCGTGCGCACAGGCCATACAATCAAAACGCAAAAAAAAAGTATCCGGATTATTTTGCTGCGAGCCATGGTAAAAACTCCTCTTCAAAAATAACCTGCATAGTCTTTCCCGCAGCCTTACGCACACTCTCTGCCAAAGATGCACCCTCATGCATGGCTCGCGGCAGATGGGTAAACAGATTAACACCGTATTCTGTATAAAAAAATGAATAAAAAAATGCCGAATAATTATAAAATGCCTGCATGCGCTCAGCTGATTTCATATTTTCAGCTAAATCCGTAAATTCATGCAGTGCTGTGAATTTGAATTCAGCAGGTTGCTGACCCAAAGATTCGCCTTTTATATGTAAATATAAACAAAACGAACACATCTCATTAAACCAGACAGGACAGTTATTATCTGTATATGAATCAAAAAAGTAATGGGCATATTCTATAAAAAGTACTCTCTCCAGAACTTCACGCTTCTTGAGCGCCTCAATGGGCTGCAGATAGCTTTTATAATCCTTATAATATGCTCCGATCCAGGGCCCAAGCCCAAAGGTCGATTCCATCTCCCAAACACCGGTAAGAATAATAATGTCGAAATTTTCCTTAGGCAGATAGTTGAAAAGCCCGGATAACAGCTGCTCGGCCTGTTGCAGTTTTTCCAGCACTAATTCTACATTACCGGGAAAAGCGTCTCCGCTGTGTATATAAAACCGTCCTTGATGAAAAGGGGCACCCAAAAAAAGAACAAAAGCCGCAGCCAGGAAGATGAAAATGAGTACTTTATTATTCAAGGGTAACTGCATCAATAAAAACTTCTACACCCGTCTGTGTGAGCATGGTCTCGAACTCTATAATCCGCTCATTGGGTGTTCCCTCATACAATACCACATAAACCTTAGCCTGCGTCTGAGGATTACCCCGGTCCGAGTAGTAATAGGCACTGATTTTATACGTGCCTTTGGTAGCCGAGGCCAGGGTGTAAACTTCAGGCCCATAGCCATTGGTAATATCAACATCCAAAGATCCGCCGATTTTAGTTTTACTGTTGCCATAATAGCACTCTTCTCCGCCGGGCTCATACACATGTAAATCCACATCCGTCTCATTCGTATCCCACATGAGAACTATTTTCATAGCCTTGGAAGGTACCTCGGCGTAAAAAGACACATTATCGGAAAGCACTTTGCCTTTTGATTCGACTTCAGTATATATTGTGTTTAAGCCCGGTGCGGTTACAAAGGCACGAGAGAATCTCCCGCTGTTTACAGGCAGCCTTAAAGGTATGCTGTTATAAACCACCTGCACAGCATCCACACTCACATCGGTCTCACCGGTAATAGTAATTACCCTCTGGTCTGTCCATCCTCCGCGTGGTGATAGAATCCGGATGTAATCTGCATTAAGCGGCAGCACACATATAATTCCAAACAATATACTAAAGAGCATAGTCAGCTTTTTCATATACTTCTCCTTATTTAATTGAAACATGGCTATCATTCGAATTACCCCTGACAGAGGGGAAATACATCAATGAGGCCATGGCCGGCATTACCTCGTATGATCCTTCAAATACAGGCCGCAATACATAGTAGATTTTATGAGATGAAGCCCTTGTATAGAAAAAGGCAACCTTTTCATCACGAAAATCGATAAAATCCGCCTGATCGGCTTTGGAATACCCGCTCACCGTATGCAGTTTAAAATCTTTTACAGGAGTACAGCCAGCGGGAAAGTAATCTTCGACTATTACATAATCCTGTCTGCTCGAGCAGCCAAAATCGATTTCCACAAGGATATTTTTTCCTGTTTCGAAAGCTGAAAGTATCTTGCCCTTTTGGTATTCAATAGCACCGGAATAGGTCTTATGTTCGGTAAGCTCATAGTATGTTCTATCGATTCTGATACCCGAAGAATCCGCATGGATGATACTGTCGTCCGTATAATAGGTAAAAGCAAGCGACACCAGTACGGGCTCATCGGACGCAATACCCTCTATGGAAAGGGTATTAGTCGTTTTAAGCATACCGGATAGATCCTGTGCTCTAAATTGCTTTTGAGTAGTAAAACTGTTTTCGCTATACGTTATCTCTCCTAAACGCCGGTTATTCAGCTTTAATACGAAATTGGCGCGCTTCTGTTTATCGCTTTGAACCGCAAGCAGGTCGGAAAGCGCGAAAATCGCTGCCGCAGTATCACGTGTGGACTTCCATTGCTTTCCGTTTTTATTATAGAAAAGCCAGTCTACGGCTTTGTTAATATAATCCGAGCGCGGCTCAACCCGGATAATTGCGCGCAGTACCCAGGCTGTGGTTTCCACATTGTCTCTGTACCAGGTCGTGGTATCGCTGTCGCCCCAGTAGAGTAGATCCTTGCCCGCACCCTTTTTAATCTGAGATTTAAGGCGCCCTACCAGATCCAAGGCATCTGCTGTTTTATTGTAATTAACCGCAGTCAAAGCAAGCAGTGCTTGCCCGTAAGGATTAAGACTCTCGTCTTTGCTTTTCAGACTCTGATAAATATTAGAATACTGCTTGCCGTTCAAGCTGAGCACGTAGAGGGCATAGACTTTTTCAGTATCATTTTGAGCTCTGCCAATATATTTGTCCAAGGCGGCAATCCCGTTTTTCAACACCTTTTCATCAACCGAATAACCTAAATTCTTAGTAAGCGTTAAAGCATACAGAACATATGATGTCATAAACAGATTTACATCGTCTTCATTAAACCAACCCCATGAGCCGTTCTGCTGCTGGTAACCATACAGCGTGCTTAATCCGTGTTCTATGTTCTTCTTAAGCTCTCCCTCATATTGCGGGTTTTTAAAACCGATCTTTTTAAAGGCATTTACAGCCACCAAATTGGGTAAAAAAGCGCTTGTAGTCTGCTCCACGCAGCCATAGGGATACATAATCAGGTAATCCAAAGCTTCCAAAATCACCGAAGCATAACCGTAAGACACACTGATATCAAGAACCTGGCTGCCCTGCTTTACCTTTTCCGGCACTTTAAACGTGAGGCTGTTATTCTGCTTACTCAGCTTGGTATTAACATTTATTGCTTTCATAATGGAATGGGGTACAATTTTAACTTTTTTGGTAATCATGTCTTTATAACGCCCGGCCTCTGCAGAAAGCATAAAAGTGGCTTCTCCCAATCCCTTTACAGCGAGGTCCCATTTTACCACAGTACTGCTGTAGGGTTCTACTTTAACTCTTTGACTGGAGTTATTAATAGAAACATTTTCTCCCTTTAAGGTGAGCGATGTGTCAAGACTTTTATCAGTATAATTATAAACCGTATTGTAAATGCTGAAGCGGTCCTTTTCATCCAGATACGACGGCAGCGACAGTTCGGTAAAAAAATCTAGTTTTGTTATGACATGCCCAATACCCTTGCCTACTTTGGTATCGTCGGTAATTCCTACAACCGTAGCTCTCCATTGAGTAATATTGTCCGGAAAATCGACCTCAACAACCGCCACACCCTTACTATCTGTTTTTACGGAAGGAATCCAGAGAATTGTATCTCTAAAATCTTTGCGCTCCTGCTGCTCTCCTTTGAATGCCGCCATTCCTGTGGGATCTTTATAAAACTGCTTGGCCAGCTCGCTGGTAACATCCATGGCATATCCGTAAAACCTGAATCCGATCGAGGACCAGGTCATAACGTTATTGCGCCTGAACGGATAGAAAAACTTACGAATATCAACTGCTATTTCATTAGAAATACCGTAAATGGCCTCATCCACGATGGCCATTGAAAGATCCGCATTGGCTACCGGCTTATTTTTGATATCGGTTACTGTGACAATCATTTTTCCTCTTTGTTTCGGCTCATAGACATCCCGCTCAGGTTTAATATCGATATTAAGAAAGCGTTCTTCCGGCGGTATATTTATTTTAATACTATTGTTATAAAAGCGGTTATTGAAAATATAACTCACATCCAGGAAGACATTGGGAATGTATTTGTCAAAAATCGGAATATCTACCATAGCGCTGTTGCCGCTTAATTTTTTTACCTCAATCTGATAAATGGTATCACCTTCTATAGTGAACATAAATTTTACTTCCGGCACCGGCGAAATGATGAGCAGCTTGGCCCTTTCACCCGGTTTGTAATGAGATTTATCCAGCACAAGCTTAATCAAGCCTCCGCTGTACTGATAACTCGCCCCTTCTTCTCCTATCCAAATGTATTTTTCACTTTTTATCCTGTTCCCGGATTCGTCTTGTGCTTCAGCCGTGATCTTTACAAATCCGGTGGTTCGTGCAGAGAAATCGAGCGCGCCCTCACCTTTATTGGAGGTAGTAATCCAGCTCTCTTTTATAATTTTGTCGTCTGAGCTTACCGTAAGCTTAATTTTTCCTGAAACCGGCCCGTCTTTTAAATCCGCTAATCTCACCTCCACCTTAACATTTTCTCTTACCAAATATACGAACTTCTCGATCGTAATCCCCACACGCAGGGCCGCCGGGTATACCTTGACCTGTGTGCTGCCCTTAACCATAGTACCCGTCTCCGAGACAACGGATGCTTCAATCCGGTAGCTAAAGGGATCATTCTCATGTTGTGTTTTAAAGCTGATTGTGGCTTTACCATTGCTGCTTAAAGTTGCTTCTTTGCTTTCGAGCAGCTCCAGGCGTGAATACACATATTCCTGCTCGCTTAGATAAAACTGTTTATCCTGTTCCTGCATCCATTGGGTATCTGAAAATCTGGTACGATAAATGGAATAGCGCACCTTGGCTCCGGCCAGGGGTTCACCGAAATAATATAGACCATGGATCGTGGCGCTTATTTCATCTCCGCCGATATAGGAAGATTCATCAGTACTGACAGTCACCTTGAACTCAGGCTTTTTAAAGTATTCGACCTTAAATTGAGCTTCATACTCTTTACTGTCGATTTCAGCCAGGACGGTATAACGTCCGGAGACGGCATCCGCAGGCAGGTCAAACTCTCCATGGAAAATACCCTGACCGTCTGCAGTTACGGGAAAGGAAAGTATTTGGTTTCCCCTGCTGTCTATAATTTTAAAGGTAACAGCCTTGCCGCCTGTTGCCGAATACACACCCTGTTTGTAGTTTCTATAAATTCCCTTTACATATATTGTATCTCCACCCCTATATACGGGGCGTTCCGTATAGATATACACGTTATTGTCGCGGATTGTGGAGGGAAAGTATTTGGGATCATAAAATGCGTAAATACCCTGTCGGGAACGGCCAATAACTAATACTTCACTTTCGGATAATGCGGTTTTTGCCAACCCATTATTATCTGAAACCAAAGTATCAAGCTTTCGATTAAACCGGTTATAAATTGAAAGCTCTACGCCGGCAAGCGGTTCACCGGTTATATTGTTTACCGTGTAAATATGACAGTCTTCCTGTGTTTTTTTAACAATAAATCCAAAATCGGAGATATTGAGCACGGTATATGCCACATTACGGCCGCTCACCCCTTCGATTAAATAGGTTGCTTTTGGCAGGTTGTTTAAAAAAACATAGTTTACATTTAAATCACCACCGCGTCCTTCAAATATCCGGTTTTCTTCACGTACCAGCGTAAAGTTCTTGTCCTTAATATAATCCACAATTTTTTCAGGTCGGTAGTGCTGTTCATGAGGCTTTTGGGCAAAATCGGGATAGCTTTCCATGATTTTACTTCGGTTTACAACCGGGATAGTACTCCTGGCCCAGGCACGCAGCGATGAACGTAAATGCCCTTCGAATCCCTGAATAACTTCGGGAGCAAAATAGCGCATCTTTCTTCCCCGCACCTTTGGGCGGTGAATGTTGTCCTGGGAGAGAAAGTAGAGTGCAGGATCGTTTATTTTATACACTCTGATGTGCAGGGTGGAAATTGTGCCCGATTCAACCTTTATTTTAATGCTCTCACCCGGGGCATAGCTTCTGTCGGTTGAAAGATAAAAAGAGCGTGCACCATAATCATACCCTCCTGCAAAAAGTGTAACAGCACAGAGCGCCATCAGAGCACAAAATAAGAGAACTTTTTTCTGGTTACACATACTTCCTCCTTTATTACAATAAAATATGCCAGCGATAAGCGCCTAAAAAACAGGGATTGTCGGCACTGGGCGCCCAGCTCCGGTCCGGATGTTTCATCAGGTCTAAAAGTGCCACTTTTCTCATTTCGCCGTTTTCATTATCATCCAATGGACCGGTATGGTAAATAAGCCAGCCCTCGCGGCCTGTGTAGATCATAGAATGAAAAGGCATGGTATGATTTTCCGGATGCAGGAAGAATAAAATATCGCCTTCTTTAAACTGGTCCGGATCCTTACTTATATACACAAGATTATAATTGATGAGATTATTAACATTTGCCGTAACAGCAAAAACACCGTTCTCAATATCATGCGGAGAAAAAGCACCGCTCCCCGTACGGAAAATCAGATCCCCCAGCAATGGCACATTCGGGTAATTGTACTTTTGCACATCCGGAATATCTTGTTTGATAAGATAGGGGTACTCTGCGAACCATCCCGTACCGTGTTTTTTTAATGCCTCTTTAAAGGCAAATACCACCAAACCCGCACAATCTTTGTGCATGTCATACCAGCTCAATGCTTCGGCATAGAACTGACTCTCTGCAATACTGATAAACCACTGACGAAAATTTTCTCTGTCAGCTTTGGAATCGAGTTCTGCGGCATCCGGAAATCCATCGTTATCCGAATCGTTTACACTGTTAACAACGTTAATTATAATCGCTTCCGAACAGGAAGGAGCTATGACCTTCATATTCACATCCCCGCTCATACCTCTGCTTTGGACAAAAAAGCCACTCTCTTTTTTTATCACGGTTATGAGATCTTCGCCCTGAGCTATCTCGAGCAGGAAATACTCGCCAAACGGTGCAATAAACTCATGAACAGGATTGGCCCAGCTGATTTTTAAAAAACAGGTCGAGTTATTAAAAGCATAGATCGTTTTATTTGGGGGAGAGATGGAGAGTGAGGTATCCGTAACGGAGTACACAAAAGCGAAAACAGTACCAAGTGATAGAAAAGTTATGATAATAATAACCGGTTTATTTGATAAACTTGATTTCACCGGCATACATCCTCTGGTTATCAGCTTTTTGCATGGTAACAAAAAGCGGTTTTCTTCGTTTTAAAAAGTCAAAGAACCGACCGAAGCTTTTTCTATACTCACCCATTTCCATACTGAGCTGCACTTGAATATAATCCGCAAAAATTGGCTCCAAAGCAGCAAACAGCGACTGCATATCAATGCCCATATAAAAGACCAGATCGTCTTGTTCCGCCAGTTTAAATTGATCAAACAGCTTATCGTAAAGCGATGCCTGGGTCGATTCAATCCTTTTGGTAATATCTTGCATAATACTACTATTACTGCATAGAATAAAAAAGCGCTCGAAGGTTATAATATAAAAATCATTGTCCCGGCAATCATATCTGGTATAACCTTTGTGTGATGTCTTATCCCAGCCTGAAAATCCGAATAGAAAATTAAAAACCCGGAATACCGAAGCCATGAGGGAAGGCAGCTTGCCGGCACTTACGCCTTTCTTCAACTGAAGGGCAAAGGCCATAGCGGGTGCTACCTCCGAACTACTGCGGGTATAACCCAGATTTTTAAAAGCAAAATAACCTCCGTCACTAAAATTCTCAAAAATCTTAAGCTCTTTGATATTCTCTTCAGCCTGATAGGCATAATCCGGATCTGCCGCATAATTGGAAAAGATCTGTCTGAAAACCTCCTCAGCTTCAAATACTCTATTAAAAAAGCACAGTGAAAAATCAGGAGGCAGATACTTTAAGAATTGAAAATACTCGTATTTTTCATCCGGTTTGTTCAAATATTCAGCCTGAAGGGGTTCTGCTTCAACCTGAGCACGGAAGGTATTAAAATTAAGCTTTATTGATATTGCTCCCAGATCGGGAAGTACATCGAAGGGATTGTAATCGGGAGGCAGATTTGTACGGATAAAAATATCTTCATCGCTGCAGGACTTTAACAACTTCCCGTCCTCTACCTCTTTGCTTTTACGAGAATCCAAGATCGCTGCCATAGTACTGCGCTCTCCGGTAATCACCAGATAGTTATTAAGAAAGGTAAAATAGATTTCCTCGTCATTTTTACGAAAACTGTTTATCTCATGACCCATTATGCTGCTCTTTTGCATGTAGGTATCGGGTAGAAGATTGAAGAGAGAGTAAATGAGTTGTGTTTGGAAGTCCAGTGCTGCGACAATAAAGAAACTCTTCTTGGTAAAACCGATAAGCAGATCTTTATTAAGACGATTAAACAACCCTTCCACATCAAAGTCGAATTTAACAAAGAACAGATCCACACTTTGAGAGTACTTGTACTTTAAATCAAGGTACACATAATTATCCTTCATTTCTTTGGCAAACTCAGATTCATCAAAAATTGCTTTAATTCGCGGAAAATTCTTAAAATAGTAGAATGATTTATAATCATCCGGCAGACAGGAAAGCGATTCGAGATCACCGTCTATTACGGAAGAACCGCAAGCAGTGGTAAGCAATAAGGCAAGAACTGTTAAAATTCCTCTAAACAGGTACTTTTTTTCCATACACCCCCCTCACATAAATATGATACATAAATGGTAGAGCTACAAATATGTTGTGTCAAGGGTAGGCACCTACAATTAAAGCACCCTTGAAACCACTATATAATATAATACCACGACTTAATAAAAAAATCATTGCCTAAAATAACTATCTATTATATAGTGGTACTACTTATGCCTACAAAATCATGAGATTATAGTTTACTGCTTCAGAACTCTTTCCAGCATAATCTGTTTTTTAAGAATTCATACTAAAGTACTGCTGAAAATATTATTTGTCTGTTGTAAATTGAAACATATCACATGAATTTTTTGTTTCGAAGGATACTTTCTATGAGTTTTAAGTTATTTGTCCGAAGAAAAGTGGAAAAACAAAACCGTTTTGCAAACATTATCGCCCCTATTTTTTGCCTTCTTATAATAACGGGCTGCTCAGATATGCTGGATAACTTTATTACCAAAGATCAATCCGATTTTTCTCAATACACAGAAATTATCGCAAATGATTCTGAAGGCGGAGACCGTTTTGGAGTGTCCGTAGCCATAGACGGAGATTATGCCGTAGTCGGAGCAAATAATGATACAATTCCCGGAAAATTAGGGAGAGGAGCCGCCTATGTCTTTAATAGAAACCAGGGCGAATCAAATGACTGGGAAGAAGTAATAAAACTCTTCGACAGCAACGCTGGAAGGTTTGATACTTTTGGCGATTCAGTAGACATATCCGGTGACTATGCTATTGTTGGCAAAAATGTATGGTCAGCGACATACACAGGTAATGTTTTTATATATGAAAGGTAAGATTTTTCCCCACAATTTTTGATGGGAGAAGAATTATCCGTAATCCGGACGGCTTATAAAAGATTTCGCACAAGAAACAGATCTCATTTTTCTCGTTTTTATCTTGTCCCATAATCGTCATATTGCGGAAACAATCCATTTCCAATACTATCAAAAGCATTATGAATATGCCTTTGCTCGTAGTGAGCGACGACCATGGCAATATCTTTGAAATTCCTCATCTGCGAATGGCCGCAATGGCCCTTACGGAAATGTGTCTTCCGCAGGAAGACCATTTAATCCCCCTGCCCCGCGGCAGCAACCTTTTCATGCTGCCCGGGCGCACTCCTGTGGGGTATGATCCGCAAACCGGGCAATTCGCCACTATAGAAAATTTTCAAGGTGCTAAGATCAGTGCGGTAGCGGCATTTATGGCTCCCGCCTATGTACAGTTCTTAAGGCCCGCGTATACAAGCGCTCCCGGTGCTCCGCGTCTTTCTCTCTACTGTTATACCGCTGTGGGCTGGTATAATGGTAAATTCTATGTACCTGCCGAGCGAATAGACGAAGATACACGTCAGGATCTAAAGAATTTTAACGAAAAAAAGATCAGCCGCGCTGCCCACAGCATGCTGCAGCGCTATCCCAACAACAGGCTGGTCGCACATCTTGTAGATAAATGTGTGCACTGCTACAGCTGTCCCGCAGCGCGCAATTTCGTCATGGAACGCTGGGAATGTCCTGTGCCCACCAGTCCTGCCTGCAATGCGGGTTGTGTGGGCTGTATCTCGCTGCAGCCACAACAATCAACCGTAGTTTCCTCTCAGGAACGGATTGCCTTTACACCCACTATAGCTGAAATCGTTGAGTTTACAGTCCCCCATCTGGAGCAGGCACCCCGTCCTGTTATCAGCTTTGGTCAGGGCTGTGAGGGTGAGCCATTATTAGAGGGTGAATTAATTGCAGAGAGTATCAAACAAATTCGCGCACATACCCAAAGAGGTATTATCAATCTCAATACCAACGGAAGCCGGCCGCGCACTTTAAAAACACTCTTTGAAGCAGGTTTGGATAGTATACGCATAAGCCTTAATTCGGCTCAAGAGGATTTCTATCGTGCCTATTATAATCCCCAAGATTTTGCTTTCAGCGATGTAGGAGAATCAATTGCTCTGGCCCGGGGGTTTAACAGGTGGTCATCGCTCAACTATCTTGTATTCCCAGGTTTTACAGATCACAAAGCTGAAATGGCCGCCCTGCACACACTTATTACAGAGGTTAAGCCCAATATGATTCAAACCCGTAATTTGAATATCGATCCTGAATGGTATATTCAGGAGCTGGGGCTTGAAAAGCTTAAACCCGACTTTATCGGTATGCCAGACTGGATTAATTATATCCGAACGAGCTATCCTTGGATTAAGCTCGGATATTTTAATCCGCCGCGTGAAGAGATGAAGAGAGAGCATTTTGGGTTCTAACATGAAGTTCGGATTTCACGTTTCAATTCATGGAGGGCTTTCGCAGGTACCACAACGTGCCCAAGCCCTGGGATGTGAGTGCGTACAGATCTTTTCACAAAATCCGCGCTCCTGGAACGGTAAAACGCTGTCCGAACATGAAGTCCGGGCATTTAAACAGGGCCTCAAGCAGGCCGCTATTGCACCCTGCGTTATCCACACCCCTTATCTTCTCAATCTGTGTGCTGAAGATAAGATTATTTTAGAGCGGTCGCGTAAGCTGCTGGCAGAAGAGATGCGCCGCGCCGGACTACTGGGAGCCGACTATGTGGTAGTGCATATGGGTTCCAGAAAAAAAAACACGGAACAGAAAGCTTTGGAGCTTATGGCGCAAAGCATCAATATTGTCCTTCAGGCTTCAGATACTAAAAATGTAAAGCTGCTGTTAGAAAATACCAGCGGTGGTGGAGGAAAACTGGGCTATACATTCGAACATCTGGCGGTGGTTCTGGAACAGATCCGGTTAAAACAACATGCAGGTGTGTGCCTGGACACGGCTCATCTGTTTCAAGCCGGGTACGATATCGCTACCCGGCACGGATTACACAACACACTCCGGGAATTTGAGCGCATTATCGGCATGGAGAATCTCCCTCTTCTTCACCTCAACGACTCCCTTACTCCTTTAGGTTCCGGACATGACCGCCACTGGCATATCGGCCAAGGTTTAATCGGAAAACGCGGCTTTAAGCGTATACTGCGGCATCCGCTGCTGCAAGAACTGCCCGCGATCATGGAAACACCTAAAAAGAGTGAATCCGATGATGCGATGAACATGAAGATGGTAAGGAGATTAATGAGAAAAAATATTATATTAAAATTGTTTGCAACAAAAAAGCCGTTTACGGATTATAAATAGAAACACAATATTGGAGGATGTTATGAAAATGAAACTATTATTTGTGGCAAGTGGTGTTTTATTTCTTTTTGCGTCATGTATGGGTATGCCCCTGGGCGGCCACGGTATGACAATGGAAATAGTGAGTACTTCTTTTACGGACGGCAACCCACCGGGTAAGGCCGAAGAGATTATTAAAAATCAGGATATTATTGAGATAGATACCATCGCTTTTGAGGTTAAGGATTTACTGGGAATTCGTCAGAAATTAGGTCAAGAGATCGCCAAATACCAGAGAATTCCCAATCCGAATTACTCGGTATATTCCGCCAAAGTATTTACTACCGGCGGAAAAGAGCTTTACACACTGGTACCCAATGTGGATCAATTCGGTATGCATATCCATATCAAAAATAATCCGGGCCGGCGTGGTAAAATAGATATTACCTCCAAGCCGGAAATGGGTTTTACTTCGATGACCGTAAAATACACAATTAATACCGATTTCTTCGGGCAGCCGTACACATTTCATTTTTATGCAAAAAGTGTGATGACCGCAAGCTTTACACCCGATCAGAAAACTCACGCACAATATATCTTATATTATAAAGATAACCCCGTATTGGCATATGTTTCCTCGTTTGATCTGTCAAATCCTGAGAACAACAAGATAACCATTGTAGCCGACCATGAGTTCTTTGTACAGAATAAACACGACCTGGCGGCCTGGTGTGTAATATTTATTCTTATTCAGGATGCCAACGAGCAGCTGGCAGAAGAAGCACGTCAGCGAAATGCCCATGGCGGCTTTATGGATGACGATTCGTTGATTAATCCGTATAATCCTCATTCCACATTCGATAATAATTCGCAGAATACACTCCCCAGCACCCGCTGGAATAATGACGGATCGATAGATTATAATAATAATCCATTTGACAATTTCTAACAGACAAAGTCTGTGTGAAATCAATCGCGTACCGGGCATTCTGTACTCTGTAGTGCAGAATGCCTTTTTAAATTAGCTTTGTATGTTAAAATTAATTGTATTGCAATATTTCCCTTCATAAGTATTATTGTATACGGATATCCTAACCGTTAAAAAGGGAATACATTGTCGCCTGTTATTACTATTGAACTTTTTCGCAAGTTTTATGAAGAGTACTACGATAAGATATTTAACTATATCTTTAGAAATGTTTACCGGCGAGAATTGGCGGAAGATCTCACTTCCCAAACCTTTCTTAAGGCCTTCCGTTTTGTAAAAAAAACCCAGCCCGATATTGATAATTTTAACGCCTGGATCTATCGCATTGCAACAAATGAGGTTCTAAAGGATCATAGGAAGAAAGGCAATAAAATGTTTCTAAGCATAGACGACGAGACATTACAGTTAAAGGATTTCATTAAGGATACGAGTACAGATATTGAAAAAAGAATTACCGCTCAGATGGATTTGCGAAAAACATTTAAAAAATTACACCCCGAGGAATTAATAATAATTGAGCTTTATTTTTTTGAAAACAAAAAATATTCAGAGATCGCCGGTATATTGAACATGAAAGAAAACACACTCAGATCACGTCTGCACAGAACATTAAAAAAAATCAAGAAGCATTTGCAGGAATAGGGTTATGAAGAGCAACAATGGTATACAGAGTATTTATTCCCGTCTCAAGCGTTTCACACCGTTCCGTCTTTTGAATACTCCCCATAAAAACGCATTGCGTCGCATATTGGAAAAAGAGCCTATACAACAGACGCCTATGAGTAAAAAGCCGGCTGCCTGGCTCAAGCTTGCTCTCCCTGCCTTTGCCGCCTGCCTGGTAATCATCATTTTTAATCTCGTTGTTATCTTGCCTGTTTTTTTCTCACAGCCCGATCTTGCCCGGCTTTATCGAACTTACGATGAAGGAGCACTCCAAGAAAACGCTTATGTCTTTGACAAAAACCGGGGTAGACCTCTCACTATAGGAACGGTATATAAAACTTCCGGTTCAGAAACACATCTGATTATTTTTAAAGATCGAACAACGGTTCAAATATTCACCGATACGGAATTCAGACTTACCGAGCTTAGCGAAACAGGAACCTGCTTGCTCGCTTCATTATATCTGAGACATGGTATACTTGAATATAATTCGCAGAACACAGCCAGACCACCTTGTTTTTCTGTGATTACGGATTCCGCAAGTATAGAGATTATAGGTACTCGTTTTAAGGTGCAGGTAGCTAGAGATAACGCATTGCACGTGGAGGTAAGTCACGGCCAGGTTCGCATCAATCATTTGCACGGCAGTCTTGAAACCATAAAAAAGGCCTCCCTTGCCGAAGAAGAGAGGCATTATCTTGAAGCTCTGCTCAGCAAAACCGCTATCACACTGAGCCGGGGGCAGATGTATATAACGTACTATGACGAAATTCAACAGTTTCAGGAAAGTATTCATTCCCTCATTCAAACTTATCTGAACAGGACCAATCAAAAGGACAAAAAAGCGGATTTAAAAGAAATTGAAAATAAAGTTGAGCTTTTGCACAGTACACTGCAAAAATTAATCTTAACAGCAGAGGGAAAAAGCACACCTTCCGCTTCATTGAAAGAAGACGGCACGGAAAGCGCTCAGGATACGGGTGTATCAACCCCGCGGGAATCAACACCTTCAAGCAGCAGTCACTATGTTCTGAGTACACTCGAAGCAAATGATACGCACAAAAAACTTTGGAGCTCCTCCGGGCCTAAAGATTTTTTCACTATTTCTTCCGAACATACTTTCAGCGGATCCTATGCCCTCAAGATAGCACTGGCAGAGCCTGTAAGTGAAATATTTGCCTGGTACCTGACGCTGACAGATAAACTTCCCTTAAACAAAAAACTCACCCTAAAAGTTCATATAAAAACTCAAGAATTGCAGGGTCAGGGTATTGCATTAGCCGTTCGTGCGGACGGAACACCTTTTCCAGCGGATCATATACTGCTTTACAATACAACGAGAGATCAGCTTATCATTACCGGCAGTTCCGATTGGCAGGAATATACGCTTCCGCTTACAGACATTATACCACCGAGTACAAAAAGCATCTCACTTTATCTCCTCTGCCTTCCCCGCACCACAGGCAGTGTATATTTTGATGATATCAGGCTGGAATTTGATTGAAAATATTTTAAGTAAATTGATCCCTGATATTCCAGCCATACGTAGTTAAATCAATCGCGTTCCCGCTGTCAAACGTAATTCCTTCGCTTTCAAGCAGCTGGCGCTGTAATTCATATCCGTATCCCGGCTTTAAGGATATCTCACCCCGGCGATTTACAATCCTGTGCCAGGGAAGATCGTATTTTTCGGAAATTGAATGAAGGATATACGATACCAGACGCGCTCCGCGGTTATGCCCTGCCCAGCGGGCAATCTGGCCATAGGTGGCAACTTTCCCGCGGGGAACGGATTTTACAAGATCTATTACTCGCCGGCTGAAATCCATACCGCATCCTTTGTCTCAATATTCAAGCGCAATAAGATATCCGTTATGTTTGCGTATATTTAAAACATACTCATCAGCGAAAAGCAGATACTGGCCCTTGATTCCTATCAGCGTTGCCTGAAATAATTCAGTATTATCAAAGCTTATGCTCTTAACTTTGGAGGGATAACTGCGTACAGGGTAGTTTATCGCAAAGATCTTGCTCTCATTTGTAAGATATTTTTTATACTCTTTGGGTAAAAGTCGGCTTGCTTGTTCTTTGGCAGACAGAAGATCGGTAGTACGGTCCACGTTATCGGTAAGCATCTTCCGCCAGTTTGTTTTATCCGCGAAATGCTTTTTCAAAGCCACTTCAATACAGCCGGCCAGATAGCGGTTGGGGGTGCGGGCCAGGACAAGAGCCGATCCCGCACCCTGATCAATCCAGCGTGTTGGAATCTGGCTTTCACGCGTAACACCCACCTTTAATCCGCTGGTGAGAGCCAGATACACGAAGTGATCCGTAAGACAATGCTGCTTTGACCACTGCATATCTCTGGAAATACCCTCGTGCGCCCGGCATAGTTCCGGACGTAAGATACAGGCATCGGTCTCAGCAAGGCTGGAAAAGCAGGGATAACAGTAACCTTGGGCATATGATTTTTTAATAACCTCACCGCAGTGAATACAATAAATCTGTTTTAAATAATGAAACTCAAGCCGCCTGCCGATCAGCTCGTTCATAGCAACGGCATCTTCCCCCACAGGCAGAGTGTACTCAACCACAGGGGCTGAACCGCCGTTCTTCTGTTTATACTCGGATTTCATTTTAAGAATTACACCCTGCTGTTTCATATCTGCCTCCGCTTTATAATAATTGAACAGTGATTGAATGAAAAGGAGTTATTCTGTGTTTGATAAAAAAAATCCTTTATATTCCCCGCTTTTGGTAAGACATTGTAACTATGAAGTTTACGGCAGCGGTCATCGGTACGGGAAGAATCGGCTACCTGTTACAGAAGGATAAAAAACGCGAACAGCCTGCTTCGCATGCTTCTGCTCTTACAAAGAACAGACATATCTCACTTATAGCGGGCTGTGATATTAATAGGGAACGGCTTGCTCTTTGGAAAAAGGACTATCCCCG
>Ga0315549_1001303_pt1 | contig 26275 bp, 26 predicted proteins | sample SalMarSW160200MG_FD_203101 | JGI IMG/M metagenome (GOLD analysis project Ga0315549, IMG submission 203101) | Salt marsh sediment microbial communities from the Plum Island Ecosystem LTER, Massachusetts, United States - Salt Marsh Sediment SW1601-200 ... | reverse complement strand
AAAAGTTTTGAGACAGGTAAACTGATACTTTTGCCAAAGGAACAGGATGCCAATGTTTATGGGTTTAACACCGATCTGATTACGCTTGGAAGGGCTGGCAAAGCTTCTATGCAAAGATGAGCTGATCTATGGTTGATGAACACCAGTGAGGGGCGCCAACCAAAATTAAGAATGTTACATATCAGGAACAAGAATTGAAGCAGGAGGTTAAGGGTTAGAAGTAGTAGTATTATCAACGCAGGAAATTGGGTACTACTACTTCTATTGATTTAGGGTTGCAGTTGTTGATCTGCGCGAAACTGTGGAGAGTATGGGCTAAAAGCTGAGGATGACGACGGCAAATAAAAAAATGCTGTGTTGTCGTTTGCTCTTGTTTTGGTATGGTATACACGTGGAATAAGCAAAAAGGCACCAACAAGAGAGGGGTATGATTACTATTTACGGTTGTTATCTAAAAATCTGAAGACGTAGATATCATAAATGAGTTTGAGACACGGTTTTTTTGAGTTTTCAACTAATTTTACGATGTTGATTTTTTTCTTAAATCCTGTATTACTTGGATGAGGTATGGGTGAATAGGTTTTGGGAGACTTTTGAAGTATCTGTATTCTGAGTGTTCATTGTTGAGAATGATTTTGTCTCCTTTGCAGTCACATAGATAGGCTATTGATATGTCGTGTCTTCCATCGAAAATTCTTGAATAAACATTTACTAGTTCACTTTTAATTACTTGTAGACCGGTTTCTTCTTTGACTTCACGATACAATGCTTCTTCAAATGTTTCTCCTTTTCTGATCCTACCGCCTGGAAACCACCATTGTCCCTTAGCTGGACTGTTTTGTCTCCGTAGAAATAATAGCGAGTTGTCTTTTGATATGATAGCCTCTACTGAGGCAAGTGGAATCAAATCTGTGATCAATTCATAAAGCGTCAATGGAATTTTGCCAGTTTCAGCTTTGGAAGCATCCAGCAAAGGTTTTCCAGTTTCGTGCAATCTAATCACCTTTGGACTTCTGCAAGTTACTTATCGGTTGTTGAGTGATTTCTTATTTTAATTTGTTTCTTGCAGGGTTTTGGGTTGTTATTGTTTGGGTGTTTTTGTCAGTTGTAGGCCTAGCGGTTTTAGTCTTTGAAAGTGTTGATCTTTTGTTTGTAGCGCCAAGTTGTGGGCTATTGCTGTAGCGGCGATGAGGAGATCGGCGTCTGGGATCAGTGATCCGTCGGTTCTGAGTTTTTGGTATAGGGTGCAGTAGGTTTCTATGGTTTTGTTGTTTATATTTAGTAGTGTGAAGCTTTCTTCGAGCAGTTCTTTTATGTTGGGTCTTTTTTTGGTTTCTATTCCTCTGAGTGTTTCGATGAGGGTTATGGGGGAGATGGCTCCAGGTTGGTGTTTTTTTGTTTTGATCATTTCTATTAGGATGTCTGTGTCGAGGAGGTTCATCTGAACTCGAATTTCTCCCTGAATTCTTTGCTGGATTCTGTCATGTTATTGAGGTCTTCTTCTGTGAGGGATTCAGTCAGTTTTTCGAAGGCTTTTTTGCTTTTTAGTCTATGTGCTTCAGTGTACAATGTTAGGATGAATTCGCCCCATTCCTGTTTGCCTTTAGCCGTTTCTAGGCGGCTTTTTATTTCTGCTGGAACGGATATTGTTGAATATTTCTTCAAGGCTAACCCCTATATAGTTACATAATTATGTGGTGGTTTATAACCTTTCTGCGTTCACCATACAAAGATTGGCATATGCGAAAAGAGGGGGTAACCAAAGTTTGGTTGACGAAGTTGCTAAGCAAATCAAGGCATTTTCATCTTAATTATTTGTTTGGTTCATCTGTGCAAAGCTTAGTCTAGTTAAGATGTTCTTTCTGGTTTGTTTTATGTGGTTAATGCTGTGGGGCTGTTTTTGATTATTAAATGAATTCTCTTTCCCATTTAGGTTTCAACATGTCTTGCCTACTTGGATTCAAATATGATTATGATTTTTGGAAGATGGTTGTTATTTTTTCGATGAGGTTTAGTGGGATTCTGAGTATGTATGAGAGGGGACCAAATCCTTTTAGGGTTTCTTTTAGGTTTTGAATGTCTGTTTTGTTGATTGCTCCCGTCAGTGGTGCAGCTATAGTGTAGGTTGCTAGGAAAATTAGGGTTCCAGCAATTAGTATGATCCATGAGGATTGGCTGAGTTGTGATGTGATTATGTATGTGATTGTGGCAGCTAGTGTTGATGCTAATAGGATTCTTGTTGATGAAGAAAGGTCTATTTTGGCTGCAAGATTTTTCTTTATCCACCAGAGTCCTATGATTGTGCTTGGGAATCTGCTGATTAAAGTTGTGATGATTAGTCCAGTTATTCCATATGTTGGTATGAGGATTATGCTTAGTGGGAGTGCAGTGGCTAAGGTTGCAAGGGTTATTTTCAGGTTTGTTTTGGTTTGGCCTTGGCTATTAATGAGGGCTCCAACGCTTAGGCTTCCGAATGCAGAAAAGAGGTAGATCATGGCATATAATGATAGGTAGAGTGGTGCCTCTGCATATTTTTCGCCGAAAAGGGTGAAAACTGCTGGTTGTGCCAAAACTATTACCAGTGCTGTTGCGGGCACAATAAGGAGCGATGCGTATTTTACTGAAAACTGGAAAACGTTTCCCAGCATTTCTTTTTCCTTTTGCACGTTGAGTTTAGAGAAGGCTGGAAAAAGCACGGTAGTTATTGGTGTGGCGAAGAAGGTGATTAATACGGCAAAGTTTAGGGCTACAGAATAGTTGCCGATTAGCTGGTTTATGACGTAGATTGCTACTAAAAAATTTTGGAACTGTGCTAAGAGTCCACTTAGGATGGCGGAGATAGAAATTGGCAAACCGTACTTGAACATTGTTTTTATGTTTTCTATGATTCTTAACTTTTGTTTGGTGAGTTTCTCTGTGTTTTTGTAGATGACGATGTAGAGCATTGAAGTGCTTAGTAATCCAGAGGTTAGTGCAGCTATTGTGTTTCCGATGACTGCGCCGAAGACGCCTAGGCCGAAGATTACAAGTAGAAGTGATAGAACTGCTTTCAGGCTGGATTGGAGTATTAGTGTAATGCTTTGGAGTTCCATTCTCTCGTAACCTGTGAATATGGAGTTGGTGGCAGTTAGAAGTGCCTCTGCTAATATGTTGAAGGATGCTATTTGGATCAATGGGGCTATTTCAGGTCGTTGAAGAAGATTGGTTGCCATAAAATCTGAGAGAAAAAATGAGAGGAGAGAAAGAGATATGCCTAATGTTAGCTCGAAGAGGATGCCGGCAGATAAAATGCTTTTCACGTTTGCCGTTTTGTTTTCTGACTTGTATTTGGCTATAAATCGTGTTATGGCTGAGTTTACGCCCCAGTCTCTGAGTAGTGCGAAAAGGTTTGGGGCAACTACTGCGATTGCAAGTATGCCCATGTCGGAGGGAGACAGTAATCTTGCTAGGAATATTATGTATAATGCGGATATGATTGTTGAAAGTATTAAACCGTAGAAGAGATTAAATCCGCCCTTAACTGAAACTCTAGCCAACCCTATTGCTTCGCTCAATGGCCTTTCTCCTACGTGCATGTTTTCTTAACTAGATTCTTTCAGTATTACAAGCATTGTAGGTTATTAATTATCTGAAACAGGGTAACTTGAACATAAAATGTCTTGTCGCGTGTGTCCTCAGGAATTTCTGGAGATGGTTTTAAAATGAGTCCTGTTTCCCATAAAAACTTGGAAAATAATCTGTTCCGAAACTAAAACATCCCATAAACAACCTTCAAAATTAACCGTAAATTCTTCAGATCACCCCGATTAAGAGTCGAGTTGCCTGCGCATGTTATTGTCCAAGTCCTATGGCTGCGAATTTGAGTTTTTTGAATTTCTTTACTTTTTAATATTCATTCATAAATATTCTAATGAGCCGTCTATTTCGTTTTTTTACTCCAAAATGAAAAATTATATGGTGAGTATATTTTAGGCAGAAAAATACTTCTTGATAGATCTTGAAGTTTAAAATCTTTAAGTCCTCTTTTATAATGCTTAAGTGTCGTCTGTTTAAGAACTCCATGTTCATCCTTCGTAGTAGCAAGTTTCTGACCTTCCATCATTTCGTGTAGGAATATGTAATGATTGGTTTGGGAGTTTACATAGTTTAGGTAGTTCAGTACAACCTCTGGTTCCATCTCTTGGAAGCTGGCACTATTCCAAAATAAGTCATAGTTCAAATTTCTAAGTTCCGGCAGTTTCCAATTACTAAAAAGGAATATTTTCCCCGCATGTTGCTTTGGAATGCTTTTCATTGTTCGCGTTTGGCGGTAAGATACAACTGAATTGGGGAATAAAGCAGACAAGTATTGTTCACAAACATATAACTGTGGTGGTATGTCAAAAACGTAAAAACATATATCTGGATGTAATTTCTTGATGACTTCAATTTGTTTACCTGAGCCACTTCCAATTTCCATCATACTGTCAATAGATTCAAAGTTCATGAATTGACAACAGTACGCATACTGAATATAATAATATAATATCGAAGTGGTGTACGTTTTTTCATTTATAGAAAAAACGTCTTCTGGATTCCCGATAGTTGATGCCTCAAATTCACTAATCGACTTCGCCCCATTTTTTTCTCCATAACATTTCACAAATTCATAACATAATAATCTTACATCTTGAAGACCAACACCAGAAACGCACTTTGAAATGGATGTAAAAAGTTTTTCAATAGGCCTAACTTTTAAAGATAACTGCAAAATTTCACGTAAAAATTTAGTTAAAATATTACGCTTCCAGATTGGCAAAGAATGTAGGCATTTTGAACTAGGTACTAGATCAGTAGCACCAAATGAGCTTAATACTGAGTTTTTTCTTCTCCGAAAGTCTCGAAGACCTAAAGTGCTTAGCTCAGGCAAGAATATTTTTTCATAATTAATCCAGTAGTTGGTAGGTTTATATAAGTCAGGGGCATGTTTTGTATTTTCTAACATTAAATCCAATAATTCTGGATCGTCCTTTACTTGCTTCATATCTTATTAATGTGCCCGCGCGAATTATATAATATTTGGCACGCAGACTTAGGTTTTTCCCTCATCCAGACACACTAACCTGAACCCACCGCTTTTTTAGCTGTTAGATTTTTTTGAAAGATAAAAAACATCGGTAGCTTTGACTCTATTGTAGACAATCCAGGAGCATGGTTTAGGTTTTTGTTATTAGAATAATGCGAAGAGTTAACGATTAGTGAAGGGTAGACTCTTCGTTAGATTTTGGATCCTTTGAAGGATGGGTTGCCATGAAATCTGAGAGAAAAAATGAAAGGAGAGAAAGAGACAAGCCTAATGTCAGCTCGAAGAGGACACCGGCAGATAAAACGCCTTTCACGTTTGCCATTTTGTTTTCTGACTTGTATTTGGCTATAAATCGTGTCATGGCTGAGTTTACGCCCCAGTCTCTGAGCTGTGCGAAAAGGTTTGGGGCAACTACTGCGATTGCAAGTATGCCCATGTCGGAGGGAGACAGTAGTCTTGCTAGGAATATTATGTATAATGCGGATATTATTGTTGAAAGTATTAAACCGTAGAAGAGATTAAATCCGCCCTTAACTGAAACTCTAGCCATCTTAATTGGTTTACTTACAGAAGCCGACGTGATTTAGCTTCTAAGATTGTTTCAATGTTTGGGGCTAGACCAGAATCATAATCGGTGATGTTTAGTTTGATGAAGTCTTATTTTTTCGAATGTTAATACTTCATCTTCTTGTATATCTTCTAAAGCTGTCCCACCAACGACATACTCAATCATCCATGGGGGTATTCCTGTTCCGGGTCTTTTCCAAGTTATCTCTTCCTCGGCGATTAATTTTCCTCTCGTTATAAACGTTTTTGCAACCAAACTTCTTCGAGCAAACGTTCTGGACACATCTTCACTGGGCAAATATTGTTTATTAGATTTACCAATTATGCTTCTGACAAAGCATATCTGCGCAATAATATTTTTTAGATCTTCATGGTCCATGGAATGATAATGGTCATTACCCGGTAAGGTCTTATTCCAAGTATAATGTTTCTCAATAATCTGAGCACCTAGGAGCCATGCTGTAATCGAAATATCGTTAATGTGATCCGGCAATGTATGATCGGAATATCCAATAATGAAATCTTCAAAGATTTCACACATTTTCTTGATCATTCCTAGATTGGCATCTTCATATCTTGTAGGATAATTCAGAATGCAATGAAGCAAAGCAATGTTGTTATTGCCTTCTTCCTTGATCCATTCAATTGCTTTCCAAATCTCAGAAACTTTCGAGGCTCCGGTAGATAGCAAAATAGGTTTCCCTTTCTTCGCGACATACTTCAAGAATGGCATGTTGGTTATGTCTGCTGAAGCAATTTTATAAACAGGGACCAAAGATTCCAAGAAGTCAGCGCTCTCAATATCAAAGGGCGTAACTATGAAATCAACTTTATAATGCCTAGCATACTCTGCCAATTCTTCGAATTCGGATTTCCAGAATTTATCGTGTTTTTTGAATAATTCATATTGGGATTTAGCTGATTCCTCATTTAAATCCCAGTATGCAGGAGAAGGTTTAGACGTTAATGTTTTTGCCTTATACGCCTGGAACTTTATAGCATCGCCTCCTGCTTTTGCAACTTCCTCTATCATCTGTTTTGCTCTTTCAATGCTTCCTTCGTGGTTCACACCTGCTTCGGCTATCAAATATGGTGGACTCAACTCGCCTTTCTGCAATGTTTTATTACAAATCTTTATCTCTCTCATCTCTGAACCTCCAATATTCAAGAAACATTTCATTAATGACTTTGCTATTCCCTTTTCTTATCTCTTCACAGTCTTTGATTTGTGCTTGATGCATGAATTTTCTTAGTTTATCATTTGTGCAAATTTCAACTATTTCATCTAATATTTTGTTTTGATTTAAATTATACGCCATGCCAAGGTATTTTACTCCTTTGTGGTATCTAGCAAATGAATGTAGAGTTTCTCTGTCGTTCTGGGCAATGCTGAGTGTTGGAACTCCCATTGCAGCCAGTTCATAAACCGTCCTACCATTGGAAGTAATAGCGATGTCTGCGCGGTTCATTAATTTAGGCATGCTATCAACATTCTGGTGAAGTTCTATGTTAAAATTTTCTAATTTTTGCATCAATTCTTTAAGCGTGTTTATGTGAAGGTATCCTAGTCCAATGATTGAAATTACTTTTTTCAGGGATGTTCTTGGAAACAGTTGAGGAATCAATTCTAATATTTTACAAGTCAAATTGTTCTGATCGACGCCACCAAATGTTAGGAGAAGTGTTTCTACGTTCTCTTTGAAATTTATAGGGTGATGCAAAAGAAATTTCTCGTTTAAACATTCATATTTATATCCAAACCTGTGATTGGGGTTGGGATTGGTCTTTTCATATAAAGCATTAAACAGAAGATGGGCCTCGTCAGCTCCGTCGCCCAAGTCTTCAAAGTTAATTGTAAAAAGGTCTTCCTTCTTTAGACTGAGGATGTAGTCTCTAGTAGTATCAAGGATGTCGTTGACAACTATGGATGGTTTTATATCCACAATCGTCTTTATCAGAGAATCTTCAGTAGTTTGTATTACCCGATGTCCACTATTCTTCATCAATTCGACTGTCTGTTCATCAGAATCGTATGCCACAAAAATCACATCATGACCTATAAGTCTATTGGCAATAGCCATATCTCTATAAACATGCCCCATACCGACGTTTTTATTCCCATTGACTACAAATACAATCTTTATCCGCTTCATCAAAGACTCCGTAATCATCCAGCCTAAAGGAGAATCTATATCAATCCCTTCAATTTCATTCAGAAGGAAAACTTGAATATTCTCACCAAATCTTGTGTTTTTCTTTACAAACTCCCTCCTAGTGATTAAAAATGCACCAGTTTCTTTATACCTCTTTGGAAGCCATTGTCGATTCAACCGTTTTATATAATCAGGAACCACCCTATTGTTCTCTTCTTTCCAGTACAGATGTGTAGCATCAATCACAGGAAGTAATGTATCTACCTTCTCATCAAAGAAAATTCTTATGATTCTATCCAATGTTTCCGAAGAAAGGAGCGGAGAGGTGGACTGAAGAGTTACAACAATGTCATATTTCTTTTTCAGTCTATTTTCCATGAATTCCATTGCATCATAAATCACAGGATCTAGGGTAACATGATCCTCTGCCAGTTCGGGTGGTCTTCTCCTCAGATGAATTGGAAACCTTGAAGTGTAGGATAGAATCTCATCGTCCTCGGATGTAACGACAACTTCTGTAATAAACCTGCTCTTTATTGCATTTTGTATCTGATAATAGATTAAAGGTTTCCCGTTTATTAACCGGATATTTTTTTTCAGGATACTTTTACTCCCTCCTCTCGCGGGGATAACTGCAAGGATTTTAGGTCTCATATCTTTTGTTCATCTCCATTGATTTCTTATCAAGACAATTACTTCATTAATTTGTTTAGAAATTGTTCCGCATTGTTATCCGCTCGCTCCTACTTGTTTGCTTTCTTTTTTATTTCTCTTCTCCTCATCTATCATTTGCTCTATTATAATGTTAGCCACTCTTTCAGATGCTCGCCCATCTTGTAGGTAAGTGTAATCATAGACAAAATTTTCTCTGGCTTTTGCAAGTTTTTTACGGACTTTTTCATTATATAGGAGACTTTTGATTGCCGGTATAAGTTCTTCTCTGTTATAAACCCCTAGCGCCACTCCTTTTTCGATATAAGGATTTAGCTCGTTTGATAGATTAAGTATGAGGGTTGGGATGTTTAAAATGGATGCTTCAATTGCAGAGGTAGAAGATTTTGTGATAAAAAGATCAGAGACGTATAATAACTCATCTATACCATTATTACCACCCAGTATAATTGGACTGTAAGAATGATTCTTGTACAGAAGAGGCTTTTGGTCTTCTTCTGGATGTAATTTTATTACTAGTTGAAGATCCCTTAGGGAATTAGCGGCGTAATACATGGCATCAATGTTTTTTTTGTTTTCTTCACGTGATAACCCATGTGTTTGAGTTGCCCAAAGAAGTATCTTTTTATCTTTGGGTAGACCAAATTTCTCACGAATCTTGTTCTTATCATAAACTTTACTGGCTTTAATTATTTTATCAAACCTTGGCTGCCCAGTCATTATTACCTTTTTTGTGTCGAAGGAATATTTTTCTTTAATAGACTTATCATGAGAGCCACTCACACAAAAACAATCAGAAAGAATCCCATCTTCTGTACCAAAATTTGAATGTAACTGATTCCAATATTTTTCTTTATCTTCAATCATTAAAGCTGATTGCAATACAACCATTTTGTACAGAAAGTTTAAAGGTTTCAATCGTCCCACGTCGTCATTTACCACAATCACAATAGGCTTCAAATTTTGAATCATTTGGTACAGACAGCAACTTAACAGATGCACATAAACTAGGTGTGAAAACGTAAAAAACTTGTCGAATGTTACCTTTTGGATTCCCAAAAGTTTCCTTGATATCACTTTGTACTTAAAAAGCAGTAGAAGTGGACGAAATATAGATTTAAATATAATTCTTAAAGACAGAAAGTCCATTAAGTTAAAATTATACACTCTATCATCAGTGTACCGTTTTCCATCCGTTTCAAGAGTAGCTAATGCTAGCTTTGGTTTAAGAGGATTTTTGCATATTTCGCTTATTACGCTATTAAATAAGTAATCGCTTTCTATAATTTCAGATGTATTAATCTTGGTTGGCCTATATCTTGACAAAAATAATATATCAACTTTTTTAGCGCGTTTGCTATTGAACACTTTTTTAGCATAAAATTTTACCTTTTTTATTAACGTCCTAGAGGTGATACTGTAACCTTTTAATCCATAAGAAAGCGTTCTATATTCTCTTTTTTTATATAGATTTTCATTAATAAGGAATCGAAAAAAATAAAAATATAGGGGATAAGCTCCAGTTTTAGTCATCAAAATATCTCTCATTTTGCTACAAAATCCCTCATAATCTAAGCTATTACAATTTATTTCAGAGTCTTTTAGCATAGACATAATCTTCAGGAGAAACTTGAACAAAAAATCCACGCATTTCTAAAAATCTATAGATAGAATGTGCAGTTTTGACCCCTCCAACTTTGTGAGAGGCTTCCACAACAATCCTATTTGCAATATCAAGAACATGTGGTGCGCCCTGAAGACATTTAAATTCAGCACCTTCTATATTTATTTTTACAAAATTAACTTTGTTAATCCCTATGTCTGAAACTATGTTATCCAAAGTATCAGCTTTAACTTCTACGCATTTATGGGACGATGTCATCAGCGAATGACTAAGAATATTATGACTTAAATTAAGTTTTAATTTACACTTTTTATTCCATACAGCTTTTCCAACTACTTTAACATTGCACAATTTCCTTTCCTGTATATTTGCACGCAAACACTTTAAATTCTTAGGATCGGTCTCAATAGAAATAACAAGTCCTTTCTCACCTACTTTGTTTGAATAATGTATAGTGTTTAAGCCTAAACAAGCCCCTACGTCGAGAACAATATCACCCTCTTGAACTTCAAAGTACTCTTCAAAGTGAATGATAGGGGAGTTTAACATTAGGGCGTTCTTTGGAGATGAAACAAATAAACTTGAATAACCATTAGAAGCGCGCCACATTCCATCTACAGGAGTAACTACAATCAATTTTCTATAGGCGTATAGAGACAAAAACACCACTATAAAAGGCCAAAGAAAAATGGGTAATTTCTCAATAATCCTAGTCATTAATCTTTTAAACATTTCAGCGACATTCACTCATTATTAACTCAGCAATTAAGTCAAATACTGACATACGATAACGATATTCTTCAAATCCATATTTTGGGTAAACTAGCATTTATTAATAGCGCTAAATCTAGATACACCTAGCTCAGACTACTAATATTTCAAGCCTAAATTCAGAATTTGTTGATTTAATCGTATCATATTATTTTTTCCGTTTCAGAAATGGGATATCATCATAATTATTACTTAACGAAGCAATCTTTAATGCAACAATAATAACCGCCAACACAATGAACCAAGGTATTAACCTTAGAAAGACATCGCTTTCATTCCATTGTATTATTGAGGGTTGCCTACTCATAGAACCCTTCCATGAAAAATCCCAGAAGAGACTATAAGTATCCGATATCGGCAAGCTAAAACCGATTTTTCCCTTAATCGTTAGATTTTGTCCTAATGTCCTCAACGTAGTAGCCACTCCTTGAAGTGCGTACATTTCCTTAAAACAGACTTCACCCACAGCAGTTATTTGAGGTGCTCTAACGAGAAGGTTGAGTCGGTTTTGTATTGGGCGCAACTCCAAATACGAACCGCATTCTAAAAGTATGGGGTCTTTACTATCTAAATCTAAAGCAACTGTTAGATTTTTACCATAAATATAAATTCTAGTATCGTTGAGAAGACCTATGCTAGAGTAGTAACCTCTTCCTGCCTTTATTTCCATTGTGGAAGTCTCTAATGTAAAATTTGTTATTGAGCCAAAAATTGAAACATTGGTGATATTATACAAAATATTTTCACGATCATTGTAAACAAGTTCTAATTTCGGGATTTTTTGTTCTTGAGGAAAGATAATGGAATCTGACTTCACATTAATATCTCCTTGGAGATAGGCTTCTGCGAAGGCCCCTACATTTCCGACAAAGATGGGAGCAACGTTACCTTTAGACCGCGGTAAAATTATACCCGAATTATTCAGTAATATTCCAAGAATAGGATATAGATCTTGTGCAGACTCGGGATTAACCAGCATTGAATGTATTATGGGATAGGCATTTATGTAATAGATTGTGCTTTTCTCTGTGTCTTGTGACATCGCCAATGGAGTCTCATTACTTCCGGAGTAAAGACTTAGAGTCGAGACATTATTCTTAGCTTCAAAGGGAACAACATCGATATTGATAGGCAGTTTGACATTCTTTACTCCTATAATCTCAGATGCGACCAAAGGATCTGTTTCCTGAAATATTTTAAACATGTATTGTTCGGATGAGGCAACGTTTGAATTAATTGAATTATTTGGAATTAACTTGAGAGATAAAGTATAATTACAATTTCCATCTTGGTCAGTTATTAATTGGACATAGCCAACGGTCTTTTTACCATAGATAGACTCTGCATTTAAACCACTAAGGAAAAAAAGTTCCTTAGACAATGGACTTGTTGCTACATTAGGACTTGTTTCTAGTGGTAAATAAGATGTTCCATTGTAGATAGAGAGTATTGGTAAAATGGATGTGTTATTGAGATTGTTCTTAATTATTATTGAGACATTGATCCAATGTCCCACATCAAGCCCAACATTAGATAGCTCGAAAGTTCCTCTATTATTTATATTAGCAGCATCCATTTGAAGATTGACGTAATCTATGCTATTCCATGTTGCATTATTAGTAGTAGATTTTCGAATAGTGACATTATTTAAGTTAATTTCTCCATCAGACATCCAAAGGGGAAACAGAACCTTTCTTTGGCCTTCCCAATCATCTACAAAACTATACCAAAATTTGTTCCCGCTGTTAGTAGAAAATTGCCAATAATAAGTTTCACCACTATTATTCCCGTTCCAAACAAAAGTGAAGAAATCATAATTCGACCAATCCTGAGGAGTATTATTGCGATGTGTTAAATACCAATACAGGTATTCCCCATCTGTAACGTTTATCTTTACACCATTAGTCCCAGTTTCAGAGGAATTAGCAATAGACAATAAAGGAACACTTATATTCCCACTTTCAGCTGAATTTGCAATCCAAAATGATGTTGGAGATTCGTCAGTTATAAGGGGGTAGGGAATTTCTTTTGATTCAGTACCAACAATGAACGAAAGATCGTTCCCAGAATCGGTTATTATATTATTAAATGACTTTAAATTTTCATTCAACAAATAGATATAACCTTTCTCATCAGCAGAACTTGCTTGAAAGAAGATTTGTGATCCACACATGCTGCCAAAACTATCTAAGAGCGGTCCATAACCATTTGAGTTTATGACAATAATCGTCTTTTTGATGCCTGTTTCTGTTCCTTCAATTAGGTTGATTAAATTTTGAGTTCTAGTGTCATCATATGGAATTACTACCGTATTCGCCCAGTTTATGTTGCTGTCCGAATCCAATCTTGTTGTATAATCATACCCTCCCAGTGACAACAAATCATAAGAGAAAAGGTAATTATCATCATTAACACTTTCAGGAATTACTAAAACTGCTTCTCCATTTACAGAAGGCGGCGTTGCATTTAATAAATGATAAATTGATGCGTTATTATCCTGATATATCTGTGGGGCAAAACGCAATAAATGCTGAGACAGAAATCCATTTTGATTACTATAGTCCAAAACTTGAAGGTCATCTTCCCCTAAGTAAATGTAAGGTGGTAAAGAAGACGGAGGATACAAAACGGTTAACGCTTCTTCTGGATACTTTGAAGACCATGCTTCCATGTTCCCATATTTGTACGAGGGTAACAAAGACAAACCCATTTTAGATAACGAACTTGGAAGTGCAAATAGAGGTGCATCTGTGCCATTCGATAATGTCTTGGATAGATATTCGGCGATGTCCAGTTCAGTCTCTGTAACACTATTAGATAATAGAGCCTTTTTTTGAAATTCAATAGTGAGACATGTGGAAGTCACTCCACTAAAAATAATAAATCCTATTAAGAAGAAAGCAACGAAATTTCTTTTAGCTTTAATGGTTTTAATCAGCTTGAGCAAAGGATAAGAAGCCAAGATTGCACAAGCAGCATACGCTATGGGCAATAGTCGCCTCTCAAAATAACCTACATATAAATAGTTGATGTTTATAAAAGAAACCAATTTGGAAAAAATTAATACAACAAGAAAAAGATAAGAAAAAAGAATTAAGCAATTACCTTCATGCTTCTTTGAAATAAGGGCCAATCCTGAGAAGGAAAGAAACCCAACTATTCCAAAAATAGCAGGATATAAAAAGAAAGGAACGTAACCGGTCTCGTTAACAGCGTTTACATTAAAAGTCTCAACTGAAAAGAGCCAAGTCAATAGCAAAACAGAGAATACAAGTATCAATAAAATTGAAAAAGGTTTAACAAATTTTTCAATCATCATAAAATTATATCCTCTCCATCCGGAGACCACAAGAAAATAAGCGAATATTGATGTTCCTAACAGAAGAAAAATGTAAATATTAGAAAAGAGAAGACCAATACCAATCCATTCCTCTAGGAATAAAGATAAGATTATCGTAAAAATAAGTCCATAAACTGTTCCACGTAATCCCTCGGACAATCTAAGATTTGTTTTTGGAGCGAAAATTGCAATGATAAGTAATAAGCTGACAAATACAAAAATTTCTGGTGGATGAGAAAGAGACAGAGCAGTCACCAAGATCGTGCAAAGAATAATTAACGATCTATTCGACAAACTTTTACGTCTTAGTAAATAAATAAGCGCGAATAGCAACGTGAAACCTAAAGTTTGACCTCTATACCAGAACCAAAGGCTAGAACCACTGCCGTATCCAACATCCCAAAAACTTACCGCCCATGCGCGACCGAGTAATGCCATTTGACTTAAATTGCTTGAGTTAGATATTTTTTCAGTTAGAAAAGAAATCCAACCAAACCCTGAAAAAACTGTCCAAAAAATGGTTGACATAATCGGGAGATTTTTATCTACACTCTTGAGATAAGCTTGAGACATTATGTAGAACGAAAGAATTACAAATATGCTCAGATAGGCAGTAGTCGTTTGAAACATTAACATCGAGAGATTCAGCAATTTATATAGTATCGCTTCATGTAAAATGAAAAACGGATAATTTGAAAAAACTGGTTGTGACCCTTTTATTAACCTCGCTGCTGAAGAGAAATTATTATAAATATCCATAGTCCAATTGAGACCCATATCTGGGTAAAATAGCCAAATAACATATACAACGAACGTGACTATCCAAATAAGCAAGAACCCGTCTATTATATCGAACCTATATTTGCAGGAAAAATTCAGGTTCTTTTTCGCTTTAACAATTTTGTTCTTTAAGAACGGAATTAGCGAGATTAGCACATAAATAAAAGTTAAGATGATAGACCATTGGTTTTTAAAAGATAGAATAAAACCTCCAATTAGATTCGTCAAAATAAAACTTGCCGTAAATGAAATAACTAAAAATTCAATCCAAGAATGCATACAGTGAAAATCGAGTAGCCTCAACAAAACGTATCCAGGTAGAATTGATAAAATAATTATTGCTAAAGGAATGTGGATACCCACATTATATCCAAAAACTTGAATTAAAAATAGCGTTATTGCCATAATAGTAAATAATATATCAATAATTTTTAGTGATATGTTGAATTCAAAATTTACTGATAATTCATTCCACTTTGAGAATTTTAACGAGAATAAAAAGATAAGCGCTAATTGAAATGAAAAAAGAGGATATTTAATAGGATCGTCTATAAGAAATAGCGTAGGTATGGAAAAAATAAAGCTTATCAAGAGCATAATAAGCATCTTGCATACAGCACATTTCCGAAAAAGAAAAATCTGGTTCAATTTCATGGCTTTCCCGAAGCGTTTCCCAATAGAATTACGCTATATGCTGTTGAATACTTTTCGCCAAGACTCAAAAGCATTGGTATAACCAAAGTTATTGAATACCCATCTTCGGGCTTTTATACTGACACTTTTGAGTAGATCTGGTTTACTAAGAAGTTCAATAATTTTTTCGGCTATATATTCAGGATCATTTGATCTTAGGTAAAAACCAGTTTCTCCATCTTTGATTGCTACGGATATAGCTCCCACAGGCGAAGCAATAATAGGGGTTCCGCAGGCCATAGCTTCAAGTAGTATGTTAGGTAGACCTTCGGAAAAGGATGGAATAACTAGTAGTTTTAATCTATTTAAGCATAAAGGCATTTTTTCATGAGAGATCCAGCCTGTCAATTTAACTTCATCAAATAGATTATTCTTGGTTAAATAATCCTTGATTTCGTCATACAGTAACCCATCTCCGCCTATCATGAATGTGCATGGGCATTTTCTCTTCACCATCCTTGGAATTGAATGAACAAAAGTCAAAACACCCTTTTCATAACTCAGTCGCCCTATATACCCAACTATGTTATTTCTTTCTGACAGTTGATCTATTATCCTAAAATTATTAAAATCTAGGAAATGCTCATGAGCAATTGAAATTTTGTTAGCGTATTTTTCTAATTGCCATTCGTTAATAAGTCCTCTCGAGTAAATTATTATTCGATCGAATAATCTACAATTAATGTTCCGGGAAGTAACTAGTATTGTATTAAGGTAATCTTTACGCGTTTGAAATGTTTTTGAAGTACAAGCCGCCATTGCCGAAAAAGTTATTCTTCTTATTACTTTTGCAGTTAATACAGGCAACAATAGAGTCTCTCCATCCAGAAAAAAGAGCCACACATCTACATCCCTAAACAACATAATAATCTTAATTGAAAACTTAATTTGCATGAAAAGATAGTTGAAAACCTTCAGTAAAACATTAGAATACAACTTATAATTTATTTTGTGAACATGCATCCTCTTGGAATTTCTCTGCTGTAAAATTCTCACATCACCAGCAGTAAGTATGTACAGTTCATTTGATAAGGCATTAAGAATGTTTGCTAAATTTGATAGGGGTGTTGTAGCCGCTTCTTCTTTTGGCGGAGTGATTATTCCAACATTTAGTCGTTTTTTTATGCTGTCCAACTCTTGTAACATTATAGAATTAGCCAATCATTTTTAATACAAAGGTTCTCAAAGTTCAAAGCATTGTTATTATTTTGTTTATCAATTTTTCAAAATCTCGGAGTAAAGATTCAAAATGTGGCTTTTCATCTTATTCCATCCGTATTTATTTTCATACGCTTTTCTGCCATTTTCTCCAAGGTTCTTACAACATACTTTATTATTTTTTAATTTTAAAATAGCTTCTTTGATCTCTTCAATATCATTTGCGTCAACAACAATACCACATTTATCAACGATCACTTTTTTCGCAGCAGATGTTCCTTTGTTCACTAAAATTGGCTTACTGCACATAATTGCTTCAAGAAATTTACTACCACAAATATACTTGTTCACAGGCACAACTGGATCACGTAGAACAAATAGGAGATCGGCCTTATTGCTTTCCTCGAGAACTCGTTCATAGCTCACTCTACCAATAAATTCGAATACACTAGGAGCCATACGACACCATTCTTTAATTTCATCAACTATATCTCCATATCCGGCAATCACAACTTTTACGCCTTCAAGACATTCAACAGCTTGAAAAAGCTTGTCAAGATTTAAACATCTATTTTTATAAAGTATTCCAGCATAAAATAATGTAAAATCTTTGTTTTCTTTTACATGTGCAAGTGCGGTTTTTTGTTTGTTGTACATATCCCACGGAGAATCATAAATTAAAAAAATGTTAGGATTGGGAATACTTCCAAATTCTTTAATCTGCAACTCATCAACAATAATGATAGCATCTGAAAAACGAGCAAATGCCTTTTCTATTCCTATAAATATTCGCCTTAATACATTATTCATAACAATCTGGTCCGCATAGGCGTAATCTAATATTTCATAAATAAGAGGTTTTCTTGTAATTTTACACATCAATAATGCTGGAAATAGCGATGGAAAGTTGATCACATGTACTACATTCCATTGATTGAATCTAATTAAAGTTAGAAATACATGAAACCACCATATGAATAGAAAAGGTACAGATTTTACACCAAAAGGAGCTTTAAGTTTGAATTCAAGGGCATTTCGCTTTATTAAGGAAATGGTGTTATCTTTGGATTTACAAGTTTCTTGTTGTCTATTCCAGCACAGCACATTAACATTGTATCCTTTGTCTGTTAACAATTTGAATTCTTTGACTACACGCGGACTTCTCTCAAGTGGATCCGATTTAATAATAAGTACTTCTCTTCTTTTCATGTTTTGATTTCTTCTAAATATTGATTTAAGCCCTCTTCTACGCTCAAAGGTTTTACACATAGAATATCAGTCATTTTGGTTATGTCAGCACAAGTTCTTTCAAGGTATTTTTTTGGTCTATGCACGTATGCAGGTTTAATGTTTTTACCGACCAAGTCATTAATCATAGTCACAACATCGTTAAATGTGTATGACACACCAGTACCTATGTTTATAATACCAGTATAATCAACTTCACAAGAACGTAAAATAGCTTTGATTATATCGTCAATATAAATAAAGTCTCTATTCTGGGTACCATCACCATAAATTACCGGGGGGGAATTACAGAGAATAGATTTTAGAAACAATGTAACAGGACTTGCATAATCCATTTTATGCTCCTCGCCAGGTCCATATCCAGCAAAAATTCTTAGACCGATATAATTTGTATTCTCTGCAAAACAAGAGGCAATATGTTCTGAGCAAAGCTTTGCAACGCCATAAAGATTAACGGGCATAGGAATTTGATCCTCAGATTGAGGCAAAGGTGCCCGTCCATAAACGCTTCCTGAAGACGGAAAAACTACTTTTCGTATATTATTCTTTTGTGCATATTCAAAGACATTCAAAAGACCCATTATTGTCTCATTGAAACATTTTACGGGATTACTATAAAATAAGATTATTGAAGATGGTGCTCCAAAATGAAAAATAAAATCCAAGTCGAAATTGGATAGTGAGCTTTTGAAATTTAAAGAATCAGATACATCAACATTTATTGATTCAATTCCTTCCACTACCTTTGAAGGGGAAGAATATGAATAATTATCTAACACTACGACATTAGCATTTTTATTAAGAAGTTTGGCAGATAGACGCTTACCGATGAAGCCCGCTCCACCTGTAATTAAAACATTTTTATTGCTCCAATTCATCGCTAATCAACTTACCTTTTATATTTAGACAGACTTTTTTCATATAAAGCAAAATGCGTTTTTGCTACTTTTTGCCAAGAGTTCTCAATAGCTTCAAGTCTAATATTCTGGGCTAATCTTTCTTTTAATTCTTTATCAGTAATTAGTGTTTCAAGAGCAGAGGATAATTCTTCAGTATTTTCCGGTCGCACAAGTAAAGCATTTTTGCGGTTATTAAGATCCTCGGTGAATAATTCCATAGTTGTCGCAATTATAGGTTTCCCATACTTGATTGCAAATGAAAGAACACCACCCCCGCCTACAGGGTAAGTATAAGGAAAAACTATAAAATCAGCTACAGAAAAAATTGATGGAACATCCTCTTCATCTATAAACCCCAAAAAGAGAATTTTATCATTTAATCCCAATTTATCTACTAACGATTTGATTTTTTTAATATATCCTTTGTAGGCTGCGGATTCCCCACCAGCTACAACGAGAACATATTCTGGATATTTTGAGGATATTTGGGCGAATGCCGAAAATAAAGTCTCCAAACCCTTTCGCGGGCTAAGAACGCCAAAGAATAGAATTATCTTCTTTCCCCAAAATTTTTTCTTGAACACGTTAAGACGATTGGAGTTAATTATATATTCCCCATTATCAACTCCATGAGGAATAACGAATATTCTTTTTTGATTAATTTTGTAACCAGACACCAACCATTTTTTCCATATTTTATAGTGAACAATAATTGCGGTTGATAGCGAACCTATTAGACGATATACAAGTATTAAAATGATTTTAAGAAATAATGGAGGTAAACGTTCTATTTTGGGAGCATTGTCTTTCATAAATTTCTTATTAATTAGATGCCTAGGAATCACAGCATGTATCGTTACAACTCTAGCTCTTCCAAACAATTTTAGGAGAATCAATAAAACGGGTAAAAAGAGAGAAGAAAGAACTGAGCCAAACACATGGAAGTCGAATTGGACATGCAATAATTGTGTTCCATCCTTTAACATTTCCTTTATTGTTTCAAAAGGGTACAAGTAAGGGTGCCATACTTTTTTCATTTCTGAAAAACTATCATTTAAAGTGACTTTGCGTTTGAGATCTTTAGCAGGAACATAAAAATTTAACACGAGAGGAAGATTTTTCAATGCTTGAGAAAGATATACACTATAAGGAATTTTGTCATCAATAATTGCAGCTTTAATTTTTCTTTGATTAGGTGTAACCAATGGTGCTAACATCCACAATTTGTTTCGAAATTTTTCTAATAAACTACAGATATGGCGTCCATCTGAAAACATCATAGAAAAATGCTACTGAAATCCAATCTTGAAGGGATTCTACCGAACAAACTGGAAGTAAATATAATATAAAAAAATTCAAAATCAAAACTCACTTGATCAAATCAATTAATAGGTGCAAACCAAACAGGTTAACTTTAAAATCATTAATTGATGATGACTTCCTCAATATCTTCCAGATATAACTCCATCTCAAATAAAAGGAGACATATGCTTTTTTATTCCATTTTATCAATTCTTCGGAACTCAAAGATACTGTATTAATAGATGGATAATCCACAGATTTCAGGTCGGCATACATATATTTTTTCCAGTCAGTATCTACATACCCTTCTTTTATTATGAGATCATAAAGTTCAGTTCCCGGATAAGGAGTCGTCAAGGAGAATTGAACAAAATCAGGATCGATTTTCTTAGCAAAGTCTATTGTATCTCTGATTGTATCTTGAGTTTCTCCAGGAGATCCAATCATGAAATAAGCTGCTGTATCAACACCAGCATGTTCTGTTAATTTGAAAGCGCCAATTATCTGGTCTAAGGTTATATCCTTTCTAAGGTTGTTAAGAATTGTTTGATTACCGGATTCAATTCCATATTCGATCATATAACACCCAGCATCTTTCATAATTCTTAGCAAATTGGCATCCACTAGGTTAACTCTAGTTTCACATGTCCATGCAATGTCCAAATCAATTTCTTTTAGTTTACTACAAAGAGAAATGATTCGTTTCTTGTCTAAGGTAAATACATCGTCATAAAATTTTATCTCTTTGATACCAAACTTTTCAATCAAAAGCTGAATCTCAGCTATCACATAATCTGCACTGTTGCCACAATATTTCCTTCCAAAAACGGATTTAGAACAAAATATACACCGGTAGGGACAACCTCTACTAGTAATAATTGGCATAGCAGGTAATCGTCGTCCAAAAGGAGGGTGTAACCGATATTTATCCATCGGTAACAAATGAAAAGCGGGAAAAGGCAAAGAATCAAGGTCTAAAATAGGCGCCCTTTCTGGATTACTTCTAATAACTTGACCAGAACGATAAGTTATTCCACGTATATCATTAAGACCAGCCATCCGGTCTTCATCTAGCGCTTTAACTAGCTCAAGCATAGTCTGTTCGCCCTCTCCACGCACAACCACATCTATTGAAGGAGCGCCACGCAAAGTCTCTTCTGGAAGTATCGTACCATGAGCCCCGCCAAGAACGATTGGAATATTGCTGTCAGTTTTTTTCACCAGTTCTGCTGTTTTAATAGCTTCATCAATCGCTGGCGTGAGAGCAGTTATTCCCACAACATCAGGTTTTTCTTTGGAAACTATTTCGGGAAGCATATCTTCGGACAAACCTAAAGCAGGTAAATCCAATATTTTCACGTCATATCCGTTTTCCATCAAAACTGCTGCAATCATGGCTAGACCAAGAGGCGGCTGGGGATACTTGGTCACATAGAACGGATTAATTAGCAAAATTTTTTGAAAATCTTCAGCCAAAACGTAGCACAGCTTTTTTCTTTTTGTTGTCAATAACCCGCAATAATGTTCTAGAGAGCAAATAGTAACTTTTCAAGGATCGTCTTTGTCTCAACGTATTTTAGGTTTAAAAATATTGACATTAGCTATCAGTAAAATTCTGCAGATTTTTGAATGTTATCCCAGTTTTCTATAAACCATTTATGAGCAGACTTTAGGCCATCTCTGAAGTCCATCTTTGGTTCATAACCCAAAATTTTTCTTGCCTTTTCAATTGAAGCAAGCAGTCTAGTCTTTTTGTCCCAGTTTCTTCGCTCTTTGAAAACTATTCCAGCGTTGTTTCCAGTTAATTCATTAACCCATTTCGCTAAGTCTTTTATTCGTATTTCCCTCGAAGTGGCAAGGTTAAACGCTTCTCCGACAGCTTCATCATAATATGCCATTGCCAGCAAACCGTTAATTATGTCACATACGTATGTGAAATCTCTTGTTTCATCACCAGTTCCGGTTATTGTTAGTTGCTGTTTTTTCATTGACAGGTACAAAAAGTTTGGAATAACGTTCCGATACTTTCCAGGAACTTCACCTGGACCATAAGAGTTGAAGAATCTAGCATTGACAATTGGAAGATGATAGAGGTTATGATAGTAATTTGTGTAAAGTTCCCCTAACATTTTAGTAACTTGGTAGGGAGTGTAAAGTTTCAGTGAGGCATCATGTTCTTCAAAGGGTATCTTGGAATCTGAACCGTATATACCGCAGCCAGAAGATGCATATATTAGCCGATCTACTCCAATAAGATGAGAGTATTCCAGAATTTTTAGGGTACCCATTCCGTTTACCATCAGGTCTGTTTCGGGATTGTCGACAGAATTTTGGTTTGCGAAATGAGCAGCTAAGTGGTATACTATGTTTGGTTTTTCTTTAAATGCCCAGTTTAGTGTTTCATCGTTTAGAATGCTTCCTTTTATGAAAAAGATGTTGGATGCCCTTGGGATATTCCACGCATACGAAGAGGAAAGATCGTCAAGGATAATGATTTTTTTTGGTTCTAGTTCATTCAACCTTTTTACGAGATTGGATCCAATCGCTCCTGCCCCACCAGTCACAAGCACAGTTTTTCCTTTGAAATTTTCGTATATTTCTTCTTTCATATTATTTACCTCATCATCTAGACTATTGTTTGAGTTGACATACTGCTGACAAAAATTTCACTTTCGGTAATAACTTTTGAACCATTCAACAGTTCTTTTTATTCCTTCATCTACGGGTACGGTTAGTTTAAAATCTAAATCCCGTTCAGCTTTCGAAGCGTCTGGCGTCTTAATCCTAGTAGTAAACGGTTCACCCTCTTCATAAGTAACCATCGAATCGTCTTTTCCGACATATTTCAATATGAGGTCTGAAACATACTTGATTGTGTATTGTTCGCCGCCTCCAAAATTGTAAACTTCACCAGCCTTAAAGTTGTCAACTATGTTCGCAAAGGCTCTGCAGAGATCCTCAACATACTCAAGCGTTCTTTTATGTCCAAGATAAACAGTGTAGGCTTCGTCTTCAATAGCACTATAAATGAACTTAGGTATCCAGCCCCGATAGGGCGTATACGTATCTCCAGGTCCATAAACGTTGAATAATCGCATTCTCACGGTTTCGGTTCCAAACATCGCCGCGGAATTCAATATCTGTAACTCGTTAACCCACTTGGATATTGCATAATCGTTCATCTGCTTAATCGGAATCTTATCCATCACATCTTCGCGCATCAAGCCATCGTAGTCGCCATAAACTTCTGCGCTTCCAAAAAAGATCATACGAAACCTCTTCTTCTCTTGCAGTCTAAGCATATTTTTTGTGCCTACAGCATTTGTTGGCCAAAGGTTTTCGTAGTAGTCTTCACCGTTCCATCTGCCGTACTCTGCAGCAGCATGGTAGACATAATCGAAATTGTGTTTTTCAAACATTTGCTCAACTTGGCGATATTTGCTAACGTCACAGCGAATATAGTTTCGTCGCTCCGAATGGATAAGATCGCAAGCCCAAACTTGGTGCCCACGATTTTCTAGCTCACGAATCAGGTTTGTTCCAATGAACCCTAATCCGCCAGTCACCAATACCTTATTTTTACTCAAACTTGCACCTCAAAATGTCAACTATTCTGTGACCAGACTTTCCGTCTCCAAACGGATTTTTCCAAGTCCTAGTATTTTTGATCATAATCTTTGCCTTCTCAACAATATTTTGGGGCTCTGTTCCCGCCAAAACGTTTGATCCAACCTCCAAAGTTTCTGGCCTCTCAGTGTTATCCCTCAGAGTCACACATGGGACTCCTAGAATACAACTTTCCTCTTGAACCCCACCAGAATCAGTTAACACAACCCTAGCGTTGCTCACAAGCATCAAGAAACTAAGATAATTCAAAGGCTCAACAAACCTAACATTCTTGGTTACAAAAGAAAACTGCTGCAACCGCTTCTTAGCCCTCGGATGAATAGGATAGACCAACTCAAGACCTGTCTCTTCATGAACATTTTCCAAGCCCTCAAGAATCCCACAGAATCTTTTCTTGTCATCAACATTTTCCTGCCGATGAACAGTAACAACAGCATAAGCGCCACTCTCGAGCTCTAGACGATCAAGAATTGTTTGCCCCTGCACTTCTTTAGTTATCTCCAAATTCTGGAAAACCGCGTCAACAATCGTATTGCCCGTAACAAATATTTTCTCTTCAGGAATACCCTCATGAAGCAAAGCCTTTTGGGAATCCTCGGTTGGCGCAAAAAGAAAATCTGACGAATGATCAGCAAGAATTCTGTTAATCTCCTCAGGCATGCTTCTATCATAACTTCTTAGCCCTGCTTCCACATGCCCAACAGGTATCTTCAATTTAGCAGCCGCCAAAGCACCAGCAAGAACAGTGTTAGTATCTCCTTCAACCAAGACAACATCAGGCTCCTCCTTCAGTAACACCCTCTCTAAGCCGATGAGCATCTTACCTGTTTGTTCTCCATGGTTACCTGAACCCACATCCAAATTGTACTTTGCACCAGGCAAGCGAAGCTGCTCAAAAAACACTCGATCCATATTATAAGAATAATGCTGCCCAGTGTGAAGAATAAAGTAATCTAAACCCAAACGCTCACATTCACGAATAACCGGAGACAACTTAATAATCTCGGGACGAGTACCCAAAACAACAGAAACCTTCATAGAAAAAACTTCAGTCTAACCTATACTTTAGAGAACATATCATTTGATGCATCCTTCTTTGACTTCATCATTGAACCCGCGCCTTCGTTTATCCTTAGCAGAAACAGCATCAAAGCTCATCTGCTTCAGCTTTTGAGAAACAGCTAAACCCGCACTCTCATCCACTAAAAACTTCACAGAACCAAACTCATTCCACTGCAACAGCTTTCATCTACACATGCTTCTTCAAAAACTCTTATCTAGACGCATCTTATTTCAGACGCATTTGCCAATGGACGCTTTCACTTCTTCAGCGATGTCCCTAGATATCGGCAGTATCGCATTCTGGGAAGCTCTCCAAATCTCTATACCCACAAACTTTTCGTCCTCATCCACATCAACATAAACATCCTCGCCCAGCATCCGCGTGTCAACAACCTTCGAATCACTCAACTTAATGTAGAGTATATCAGCACCTCGATCATATTCGACCTTCATCTGATCTTCACCCACACATTACTTTTTAGCTTCCCCTCAATAATCTCCTGAGCAGTTGATGTTATAAAAGTTGTTATAACCCTAACATCACCCTCTTCCAAAGCATAAGCCACAAGCAAGTATTTCCCATCAAGCTTCTTGAAAGCAACAAAAGCAGCTGAACTCAAATCATAAAAAGAAAGGGAAGGCTCCGACACAGCATCCAAAATGACCTCTTCAGATATACCCCTGTCAGCAGCCCGACGCTTTCCATGCTTAGTGTATTTCATAGATTATTCCCATTATCGGTACAGCCCATTTAATTGATTAACTTTGTACATGCTTGCTTGACTGATTGCATTTCCATGTTGATCTCTGCCTTTTTTTCTTTGCTCAGCATAGAATTAATCTTGCTTAACGCTTTCCTGTGCACAATAACCCTAAACCTTTCTCAGCCTAGCAACTCATTGAGGGGCACAAAATCGTCCCGTTTACCCTGCACATACGCGCTTAAAAGTTCCTTCAACTCTTCCACTTCCCTCTTGGGAAGCGCCTCGGCATCCTCGAATAACACCAGATAAAGGGCTTTTGACAAAACGTCAATCTTCCGCTCCAGCTCCAGCACCTTAACCTCAACAGACAAAACTTCTCACCATCTCTCTGAATCACTCTATCTTTCTTATTCTAATCTTCTTCTCTGAAGCCACCAAAACACTTCCAAGAATAGCATCCCTATATTTCGTTACAATATGCGATATCATCTTAACCTTATTCTCGGTTTTCTCATCGTCTAACCTCAAAAGAATCACACCAGGCGGCTTGTAAAACGCCGCAAGCCAACCGAAATCCTTGTCATTCGTAACAATCACACGATTCTCCTCA
>Ga0315549_1001302_pt1 | contig 26286 bp, 30 predicted proteins | sample SalMarSW160200MG_FD_203101 | JGI IMG/M metagenome (GOLD analysis project Ga0315549, IMG submission 203101) | Salt marsh sediment microbial communities from the Plum Island Ecosystem LTER, Massachusetts, United States - Salt Marsh Sediment SW1601-200 ... | reverse complement strand
GCTCGATGACGCCGCAGGGACTGGCCAGGAAGTTCGACCTCCGCCCTTACCTGCGAAAATCTGGCGGAAATCAAATATAAATCTAACGTTTATCTGGTATACTTAGATAAACATGACGCCGTTGGATCTGGATCACAGCCAGCTTGACCAGTTGACAGGCGTATACAGAAGTGCGGCGTGAAGTGAGGTGTAATGTGATCAGCAAATCCACTGTCATCCTTGTCACAGGATTCCTGCTTTTCGTCCTTGCCATCGCCGGTCTATTGGCCTGGACGCGTTTCAAGCCTGTGCCACAGGACGGTACGATGGACTCGGAAGCAGGGACGGAGACGGGCCGCGATGAGGTTTCCCCCGGCTCCTCCGATGGGGAGCCCAGGCCCTGGATGGACTTTCAAAAGCCATCCGAGAGTGAGTTGAGAGCCATGCTCACACCCCTGCAGTACCGCGTCACCCAGGAAAACGGGACGGAGCCCCCCTTCCAGAACGAGTATTGGGACAACCATCGGGAAGGCATCTACGTGGACGTGGTCTCCGGGGAGCCGCTCTTCAGTTCCCTGGACAAGTTCGACTCCGGCACCGGCTGGCCCAGTTTCACCAGGCCGCTGGAGTCGGAGAACATCGTGGAGGTCGAGGATAGGTCGCTGGGGATGGTCAGGGTGGAGGTGAGGAGCCGCTACGGGGACTCTCACCTGGGGCACGTCTTCCGCGACGGCCCGCCGCCCACCGGTTTGCGCTACTGCATCAACTCCGCCGCCTTGCGCTTCATTCCCATAGAGGATTTGGAGAAGGAGGGGTACGGTGAATACCTGCCACTTTTCGTCATCCCTCCCATAGACGCCGCCGCTCCCGCCAACACGGCGACGGCGACGTTCGCGATGGGCTGATTCTGGGGACCCGACTCCCAGTTCGGGAGTCTCCCCGGTGTGGTACGGACCCGCGTCGGGTACGCCGGCGGCACCACCGAGAACCCGACATACCACAACCTGGGCGATCACACCGAGACGGTCCAGATCGAGTACGATCCGACCCGGACTTCGTTCCAGGAACTGCTCGATGTCTTTTGGGCTGGCCACGACCCGACCCGGCCCGCCTGGTCGCGGCAATACGCCTCCACCATCTTTTACCACGACGAGGAGCAGCGACGACTGGCCCAGGCGTCGAAGGAGCAGTATGAAACCCGATGTGGCTGTCGGGCCTATAGCGAGATCGTCCCCGCCGCCACGTTCTACCTGGCCGAGGACTATCACCAGAAGTACCGCTTGCGACAGTCGCCCACCTTCATGGACGAGTTCGCAGCCATATATCCCGACCCGGCCGATTTGGCCAACTCGACGGCGGCGGCGCGGGTGAACGGTTACCTGGGCGGGTACGGCACCCTCGCCGACCTGCAGGCCGAGATTGATGATCTGGGATTGTCTTCCAAGGCGCGAGAGGAGTTGCTGGGGATCGTCCTGAATCGCAGGTGACAGCAGGTGACAGTCACCTCAAAGGTGACTGTCACCTGCGAAAGGATAATCGGTGGAAAACAAACGTCGTGCATTCACTCTGCTCTTTCTCTTCGTATTCATGGACGTGTTGGGCTTTAGCCTGATCCTGCCGCTCTTGCCCTACTACGCCGAGGCCTTTGGCGCGACGGCTGAGGTGGTGGGGCTGCTCCTGGGGGCCAACGCGCTGACGCAACTGGTGGGCGCACCCATCCTGGGCCGCCTCTCCGACCGCTACGGGCGTCGGCCCCTGCTGCTGACCAGCATCGCCGGGACGGTGGTCAGCTTCCTGATGCTGGGGCTGGCCCGCTCGCTGGCGATACTCTTCGCCAGCCGCATCCTGGACGGCTTCCTGGGGGGCAACGTCTCCCTGGCCCAGGCCTACATCACCGACGTGACGGACAACAAGGAGCGGGCCAAGGGGCTGGGGCTGATCGGCGCGGCCTTTGGCCTGGGTTTCATCATCGGCCCGGCACTGGGCGGAACCCTGGCCGGTGACGGGAACTATGCCCTGCCCGCCCTGGTCGCCTCGGGGCTCGCGTTCCTCAACCTCCTCGGCGTGCTCTTCTGGCTGCCCGAGTCGCTGCCGCCGGAGGAACGGGAACGGCGGGCCGGGGAGCCCAGGGCCGCCTTCACAGCGCGGGCGCTGTGGGAGGCGTTGCGGCTGCCCTGCGTGGGGCCTCTTCTGCAGACCCAACTCTTCTTCGCTCTGGCCTTTACCACCTTTGAGACCATCTTTTCCCTCTTCGCTCAGAAGCGACTGGGGCTGGATGCCCGGACCACCAGTTACGTGCTCACCTATGTGGGCGTTCTGGTAGTGCTGGTGCAGGGGGTAGGCATTCGTCTCCTGGTGAAGCGTTTCAGTGACAAACAACTCGTCTTTGGCGGGGCGATCCTGGCCGGACTCTCCCTCCTGGCCTGGGCGCTCACGCCCTCGCTGGGGGTGCTCCTCGTGGTGTTGGCCCCGCTGGCTCTGGCGTCCGGCACGCTGCGGGTTTCCATCAACAGCGCGCTGACCAAGTCGGTCTATCCGGAGGAGGTGGGCGGGACGCTCGGGTTATCCGCCTCCCTGGGAAGCCTGGCGCGGGTCGTCTCGCCGACGGTGGGGGGGTTCCTGCTGGGCGGGGTGGGGGCGGCTGCGCCGGGGGTGCTGGGGGCGTTCTTGATGGGCTGGCTGGTCTACTACACGTGGAAGCAGGTGCTCTTTGTGCCGGACCTGGACTGCCCGGCGCCGAGGGAGGTGCTGACGTGAAACCCTGGCTTCACAGACTGCTGATCGGGCTGGGCGTACTGCTGCTCCTTCTGCTGGTCGGCCCCTTCCTGGTGCCCGTGCCGCCGCTGGAGGGGACCGTCCCTCCGGAGCAGCTGGCCGACCCCGACAGCCGCTTCATCGAGGTGAACGGGCTCACCGTCCACCACAATATGGCGGGGGAGGGGGAGCCGGCCGTTTTCCTGCTCCACGGCTTCGGTGCCAGCACCTTCTCCTGGCAGGAGGTGATGGGGCCCCTGGCGGAGATGGGGACGGTGGTGGCCTTCGACCGGCCCGCCTTCGGGCTCACGGAACGCCCGATGCCCGGCGAGTGGGAGAGGCCCAACCCGTACACCCCCGAGGCGCAGGCGGACCTGACGGTGGGGCTGATGGACGCGCTGGGCGTGGAGCAGGCGGTCCTGGTGGGCAACTCGGCCGGCGGGACCATCGCCCTCCTGACCGCGTTGACCTACCCGGAGCGGGTGGTGGGGCTGGTGCTGGTGGACGCGGCGGTCTACGTCGGCGGGGGCACCCCTGGCTTCCTGCGCCCCCTCCTCAACACTCCGCAGATGCGCCACCTGGGACCGCTCCTGGTCCGCCGATACCGGGATTGGGGGATGGACTTTGCCCACTCCGCCTGGCACGACACCTCCGGGATCACCCCGGAGGTGTGGGAGGGATACCTGAAGCCGCTCAAGGCCCAGAACTGGGACCGAGTGCTTTGGGAACTCACTCGCGCCAGCCACGCCCTCGACCTGCCCGAGCGGCTGGGGGAGGTGGCGATGCCGGTGCTGGTGGTCACCGGCGATGACGACCGCATCGTGCCCACCGGGCAGAGCGTCAGCCTGGCAGAGGAACTCCCCCAGGCTGACCTGGTGGTCATCCCCAACTGCGGGCATGTCCCGCAGGAGGAATGTCCGGACCCGTTCTTGCGCGCTTTGGAGGACTTTCTGTCCAGATAACCTTAAAGGAGGTAAGCAAAATGTCAACTGCAAAGGGAACAGCCATAGCATCCCCGTCGTCCGATCGGACGTACCGTGGGCTGCGCCGCTTCAACCTGGTCATGGGCTTCCTGCACCTGATCCAGGGTATCTTCATGTGGGTGGTCAGCAACGACAAGACCTACCCCATCTTTACCAACTATCTCACTTTCGACCGGTCCACCTTTACGCTGAAGCCCAACCCGCAACTGCTGTACGAACTACGCTTTGGACCCGCGGTGGCGCTCTTCCTGCTCATCTCGGCCGTCGCCCACTTCTACCTCTCCACCATCGGCTATGGGCGGTACGTGGAGAACCTGAAGAAAGGCATGAACTCCATCCGCTTCTACGAATATGCCCTCAGCTCCTCGCTGATGGTCGCGCTGATCGGCATGCTGGTCGGCATGTGGGGCCTGGGGGCGCTCATCCTGATGTTCGGCATCAACGCGATGATGAACCTGTTCGGCATCATGATGGAGGTCCACAACCAGACGACGGCTCAGACGAGTTGGCGAGCCTTCATCTACGGCTGCCTGGCCGGCATCGTCCCCTGGATCGTGATCTTTTTGTACTTCGTGGGGGCGGTCAGCTCAGGAGACGCCAAGCCCCCGGCCTTCGTCTACGCCATCGTGCCCACCCTCTTCGTCATGTTCAACATCTTTGCTATTAACATGGTGCTGCAGTATAGGAAGGTAGGGCCGTGGCGCGACTATCTCTTCGGTGAGCGGGTGTATATCGTCCTGAGCCTGGTGGCCAAGACGGTGCTGGCGTGGCTGATCTGGGTTGGCACGCTGGCGCCGGTCTAGGGACAACACCTCTCCAACGATGCGCTATCTAGCAATGGGATGACGATGGGCCGAATGAGGCCAGAGAAGCTACACGTGCGGTTCACCCGGGGCGTGACACGGGAGGGGCCGGTCACGCCCCGGCGCTACACACTAACCCACTCCGACACAACAGGGGAACTGTTCCTGACGGTGGGTTCGGAATACGACATGAAGCAGATTTCGGGCCTGTACACGCGCCTCATGCGCGATGAGGTACTGGCCGAGTGGCGCGAGGACAAAGATGGGCCAGCGTTGCACGTAACCTGCCACGTCAGCGGCGGACTGGTCCTCGGCACGGCCGCCCTCCGCGATTTCATTTTCCGAAAAGAGTTGCCCCTGGCGCTGGAAGCGCTCCGCTACGGCGACCGGAAGTTCTTCGAGGCTCATCCCGAGATGGACCGTGCACCGATCCTGGTGCACTTTCTCTCCAGCCGGCGGCGCTACCGCCGTTTGGAACGCTGGGGCACACCGGCCGAGTACCGTAAGCCAGTAAGGTGACAGTCACCTTGCGACTCTGAAGGGAGGAATGATGGCTAAACGAGTCGAAATCAACGTGGAGGCCCCTGATTTCGCCCTGGAGGACTTTCAGGGGCAGACAGTGCGGCTTTCCGACTACCGTGGACAGAAGCACGTGGTCCTGGTGCTCAACCGGGGGTTCATATGACCCTTCTGCCGCCGCCACATGGCGCAGTTGCGCCAGGACTATGACGAGTTCGTCCGTCGGGGCGCCGAGGTGATCGCCGTGGGGCCGGAGGACGCGACCGCCTTTGCCCGCTATTGGGAGAAGGAACAACTGCCCTTCGTCGGCCTGCCGGATCTGAAGCACACGGTGCTCAAGCGATACGGGCAGGAGGTCAAATTGTTCAAGCTGGGACGGATGCCCGCGCAGATGATCATAGACCGGCAGGGACAGGTGCGCTATATCCACTACGGCCACTCGATGAGTGACATTCCTCCCAACGACGAGATCCTGGCCCTGCTGGATGACCTGAACCAGGAGGGGATGCAGTGACAGCAACCTCAAAGGTGGCTGTCACCTGAGACCGCTCGGGTAACACGATCATTCGAGTTCCCCATGCGCGCTGGCGCATCACGACGGATGAAAATGACCGGCAGATGTGGTATACTGTGCTTGGACGGTCAACTCTTCGGCGTGCAGGCGCGCACTCTCTACGCCCGCGTCAACCCTCACGCGCCAGAGAAGGGAGCCTCAATGAACGTCTACACGCACGTCGCCGACAACCTGAGCCCCTTCTATTCCCAATTGATCGAATCCACGTCAGGCGAAGCTGCCTACATCTTGGACGGCTTGCTGTATCAATCACGAGACCGACCTGCGGCCGCGAGAGCACTACGCCGACACGAAGGGGTACACCGACGCCCTGTTTGGGCTCTGCCACCTGCTGGGGTTTCGCTTCGCCCCGCGCCTGCGCGACCTGAGCGAGCGGCGGCTGTTCCGCATGCGGCGCAGTCTGGACGACTATCCCAACATCCAATCTCTCTTCGCCGCACCCATCAATACCCGCGTCATCCGTGATAGATGGGATGATGTGTTGCGCCTGGCAGCATCTGTCGAGTTCGGCGTGATGCCCGCGTCGCGCGCCTTGCGAAAGCTGAGTGCACATCATCCGGAGGGCAAGTTGTACAAGGCCCTCCGTGAGGTGGGTCGCATCGACAAGACCTTGTCCCAACTGAACTTTGTGAGCGATCCTGTCTTCCGCCGCCGCGTGCTCGTCGGCCTGAACAAAGGAGAGTCCTACCACGCGCTGGCCCGCGCGCTCGTCATCGTTCTGGGAGGTATCTTGAGGTCACGTTCCATCGAGGATCAGGTGAATCAGATCACTTGCCTGCGCCTGCTGGCGACGGCCATCATTGCCTGGAACAGTGTGTATATGGGCGAGGCAGTCGAGCGACTGCGGAGCGCAGGCTATCGAGTCGATGACGATCAACTCTCTCACACCTCTTCCGAGACAACAGCCCGCGGACTAGGTGTTCTGTTTGAGGCAGACGTCGCTCTGCGGCTCGTCAAGCCCGGCCAACGTGTCAGACCCGTTCTTCTCACGCAGTTGGCAGCTCTATCCGCGGATCTTGATTGGCGTCGAGGAATACAGCAGACGGTCCGGGATCGCAGCTGCCAAGACCTGGTCTCCACACAAGGTAGACCATCGCTGATGGTCACGCACATTGGAGCGCAAACGCCGATCCCCTTGGGCTCCGTATGGTGATTCGGCGCCACTGTCCGCGAACCAAGAGCGGCTTTTGCACAAGTCGACTAGGCCAACAGTCGAGCCGTCAACAGCCCCAGCACTACTCCCACCATCCATCCATAGTGCCGGGCCTCTTCGAGGAGAGACGCAGCCTCCGGCAGCCGACCGGTCAAACGATCCACAAGTAGCTCAATCACCCCCCGGTACAGGAAGGCCAGGAAGCCTGCCCAGATCAGGTAAGCGATGAACCGCTGCACGTTTTATCCTGCGCGCTCCGCCAGCCTGCGTCGCCGCTGGGCAGCACTGCGACGCGAGTGGGCCTGTGTCTCCTGGCTCAACGCTCCCAGATCCAGCCCGCGCTGTGTCCCCGGCGGCATGCGGCCCAGCCCCTCGAAACACCAGGTGAGCGTGTTGAAGTCATCCACTCTGCGCCAGGCTCGCAGCCCCGGCCACATCATCTTGCGCGTGGGACGCCCAGGCCCAGAGCCGTCTCCTGAGCCAGGCTGCAGAGTGCCGTCTGATAACCGTTCGGGCTCCCGCCAGATGTCGTCCTGCGTGGCGATGTACGCCCGAAGCGGCGACTCCCTCCGCTCGCGTGCCAGATCCACGATCACCCGCTGCACCTGGCGAGCGCGCCCGAGCTGCCGCGTCACGATCAGCAGGCGCGGCATACTCCCCCCATAGATCGCATCCGGCCGGCGACGATAGAGGTAGTACCGCTCGTACTTGCGCCAGGTGGCTTGATACGAAGTAACGGCGTACTTCGAATCGCTGAACTTGCGCTTGAACTCGTAGAGGAATGATGGCCCTCCGGTGAAAATCTCTGGAGAAAACGTATCATGGTAGCCGTACCCGCACTCCAGCAAGCCAATGGCCCAGCAGTTGCTTTCGTGCTTGCGCAGCGTCGATTCGGTGATCCCCGTCGTTGTCAGGTGATCCATAAACGCGAACAGAAACTTGCCCACCTGCCGGGCGAACTCGTGGGAAGGCTCGTCCCAGTACCAATCCTCAATGTACTCTTCCAACGCTTCCTCCTCTGGATCAATCAAGCTAACCGGGTAGCTCAGGGCAATGTCCTGAACGCCGTGAATGCCTGACAGGGCATAGACCGCTCCAGCAGGGCATGGGCGTCCCCGATTGGCTTTCAGACGATCGGTCACAAAATCTGGGAGAACGCGCATCGCCGCCGCCAGGAACGCCAGGTCCGACGCGCCGGGCAGTCGCGGATCGCTGTGAGGAACTGTCTTGAACACCCACGGATAGGCCTTCTCGCCGGCCACAGCCCAACCGTGCTTCTCCAGCGCGTCCAGGTCCTCGAAAGCCATGATTGTGGCCACCTCGAAAATCATACTCATCCACGGGATCAGTTCGTGTGTCTGATCCGGATCGTGGTGAGACAATGCAACTCGCAGATCGTCCAGCGACTCGTAGAGTGACAGCCCAAAGTACTCGCCACCGCTGCCCAGCACCAGCACGTAGCGCGGCGAACTCTCTGCAGGATAGCGCACCTCAATAGGCTCCGAGTTCTCTATCCATCGCCAGGGAGCCTGGCGATAATAGTTCGCCGCAGCAGCAAAGAGATCACGCAGCATGGGTTCCGTAACCCCTGGAACGCTCATCAGACCTGGGATAGGATCCTGTGCTTTCAAAGAGCCTTGCGTCACCCTGGGAAACCAGGTGTCCATCAGTGACAATGATGCTCGGTGCTCACACCGAACGCCGATTTCGGCCAGTCGAGGAGCCAACTCTCGAACCAGGTCGGCACTATCCAGGAAAATACACGCGGGCCGTCCACGCCCACCGGAGCCCAGCGACGGTCTGAGCATGGCCTTGTGGAGCACCTCCAGAACCTCCTCTGGTGTGGGTGGCTCGTCGCCGTGCACCTGGATCTTTCGGGTTACCTCTCGATCCCGATCCATCACCAGCGTCGTGTAGGGGCGGTAGGGAGATCCGTCATCTTTGGACGTGATCCAGAGGTAGGCGCGGCGTGTGCAACAGAGCCACGTCACATCACGCTGAGTCAAACGGCGAATCCTTTTCAATCGACTACTGCTCATTCAACGCCTCTGTTTCTTCTTGCGTGGGTAAAGCGTGAGCGAACTCGGTTCGCGGGACCCACCCGCTTGGGTCAGCCGCCTCTTCCGCTCCTGCTGATAGGCGCGGATTTTCTTCGCCAGCGGGTGGCGCAGATCGATCTTTAGATGGGTCACAGAGGTGACCAGCGCTATCCCGATCCCTTCCAAAGGCTCCAAGGCGCACACGATGCCGGCCTCATCCCCGGCGTAGAATACACTCTGGATGGAGAGCTCCCGGTCACGGGAGATTCTTTGCCCTTGGTCGCGCAGCGCGCGAACCATCGTCGCTGTCGGTCGTGCCGGGATAGGAAGCTGGGCTTCCATCTCGTGCAGCAGTTCCATTGCTTGTTCGTAATCGTCGATCATCGTCCATCCTCTGAAGCAGAGATAGATACAACTACTACCTCGCCACCCACGTTCAGGAACACGAGGATCGCTTCCGCCGTCGTTCCCAGTTGTAAACCAACATCATCGATTGGCTTTCTTGGTCAGTAGCTCTAATTCACCCTCGTCGTTCAGGAAGTAGAAGGCAACATCACCCACCAGATGGCCGTAACGCTCCAGCCACAGTAACGGTACCTGCCGGTCGTTCCCGAAGACGAGGAACGTGGTCGGCGCGCCGGTCTTTTCCAGCAGCCAGACGTGCTCCGCGATAACAGAGAATTTGGCTGGTGGGAGACGCTGCCCGCGTACCAGGGTAAAGTACTTGGCGTCGCCGACGATGCACCCATCCGGCGAAACCAGGTCGAACTCCTTGGGCACGCTGGACACCTGCCCTGGCTTCAGCGGGACGCCAAAGTAGTTGCCCATTACCGAGCGCGCCAGGTCCTCGAAGGCGCGCGGCGAGAGCTGAGCCTCGGCCTGGGCGAGTACCTCACGCATCCGCACCTGTCCGGGCGAGGCAAGCTGGGTAGCCAGTGACTCGTCGGCCCAGAAGACCCACTCGCGCCCGCGCTGCTCGCCCCGGATCAGGCGTGCCCCCATCAACTCGCGGGTCAGCATGTACACCTGCTGGTGCGAGCTGATACCGGTCTTTTCCCGAATCTGGCCGTTGGTCGCGCAGTCGGGCGAGATGGACCAGAGATAATCCAGGATGCGCTCTTTGTTCGTTCTGTTCATCTTGCTCGCCGGATAGCTCGTGAAATCTCTGCAGTTGGATAGCCGAAGAACGTCTGGACTTGATCTGGCTGACTGACGACCACGAATTTGTCTCCATCGATGCGATAGCTGGCGCTCCATTCGATGCCGAAATTGGTAGAGGTCTCGACAATCGTGAACGATTGCTCCTTCCCTTCCCGTGCCAGACAGAGCGCCAGCCCATCTTCGGGGTCGAGCATCCAGGCATCCCCTGTTTCCGTGGAAAACAGAACCAATGGGCCGAGGGTGACGATACGAGCATCCAAGTTCTGAGCTCGTTCGACGATACACCTGGTCTCTCTTGTAATGTTGACCTGCTCTCGACTCAGCACTTGTCGCTTGATGCGAGAGGAGCCGGATCTTTTGCGCTTGATACGCCTCACCATGTTGCCCTCATAATAGAGGGTTAATGGAAACCAGCTTGCCCCAACTGACCGGCAGAACTGCCGTGGACGGTTTCAGGGTTCGCTCGCTGTTTCCCTTATCGGGAAAGCGCGATCAGTATTCGCATAGATGCGAATAGATGGAGATATGTTATCACTTCTGGGTAAGAATGCAAATACGGGATGTCTTGGTCTGTAGGGACAGGGATGGCGCCTGGCTGCGGGCGCGATCATCCAGAAGCAACGCGGTAGAGGGCTGCCTGCGCCCACAGCGCATCGACGACCAGTTGATCGTGGAACTGGGGCAGGTACTCCAGGGTGAGCGGCCCGTTGAAGCTGCTCTCGGCGATGGCGGCGAGAATCGCCTCGAAATCGAGGACGCCTTGCGGATGTCGGAGCGGCAGATGCTGTTGCCCTGACTGCGGCCCTCGATTCGACAGGTGGAAGCAGCGGATACAGTCGGCGTAGCTGGCAACGTCGGTCAGCACCTCTGCCTGGGGCTTGTGCAGGTGAGAGGTGTCGTAGCAGGCCGCGTGGTGTGGCCTGCCCCGGCAGAAGGCGGCGATGCCCTCGATGCCGGAGAGGAAGCGCCGCCGGCCGGCGAAGGTTTCCCAGCATAGGGTGACGCCAGCCTGTGCCAGGAGTGGATCGACTGCGCTGGCGATCTTTTGCTCCACGTCGACCAGACGGGCATTCGTGGGATGGGTCACGACGAGGCGGCAGTTCAACGCCTGGGCAATCGGGACGGTCTTGTGCAGCACGGCCAGGAACTCGTCGAACTGGCCGATACGTGCCTGGGCCATGTGTACGGAGGTAGCACGCAGCGATAGGGTCGAGAATGGGGCTACCACATCCTCGACCGCCACGCGTTCCAGGAATAGCTGCAGGCGATAGAAGGCCACCTCCACCGCCCCCACCCGCTCGTAGATCGCCAGGGCATCGTGCCAATCGTAGCTACCGTCCTCGGGAAAGGCTGCGCGAATGGAGACGTGGATGCCGGGTTCGCGTTCGGCCAGCCCGCTTGGGCCCTTGTTTTTCGCGTCCATACCTGGCATTGTAGTGCGGGCGCGGGATGTGTCAAGCTCGCCGGAGGCAGCGAAGAACCTGCCGACTCGCAGGTCCAAGAGCCTGACACGTGAAAAGCGAGTGAATGTCATGACGAGTCAGTCACTCGTTTCGAAAAGCCTTTGCACAAAAGCCAGCCCGATTTCGACCCATCGATAGGCCAAAACAGCAAGAAACCCGCCTTATGAGCGGGTTTTTTGGTGCCGAGAGACAGATTTGAACTGTCGACTCCCTGATTTTCAGTCAGGTGCTCTACCAGGCTGAGCTACCTCGGCGCATCAATATTCTATCTCAACCGGCGAGATTGTCAAGTAGACTTCGAGAGTTGACTGGCCAACGCCAATGCCTCATCCCGTGTCTTAACCTCCCCGACTGCCTGAGCCTCCCGCAGTGCCTCCAGCAGCCGCCCGATCTTCGGTCCGGCGTCCAACCCCAGTTCCGTCATCAGGTCGTGACCCGTGATCAATGGCGGCGGGGCTACTGCCTCCTCGTGTCGCTCGAAGTAGTGGGTCAGCAGTGTCTCCGCCATCCCCAGTCTCCGCGCCCAGCGGTGTTCTTGAAGGTTAGGCCCCCAGGTCGCCAGATGGTCGGCCAGGCTGAGCAGCACCACCTCGACACCGGCGTTGCCTGTGGCGCGGAAGTAGCGGTATACGGCGCGGCGGGTGACCCGTTCGGTGCGGGCCAGGTGGGCTGGGCGCAGGTGTTGCCCGACCATCACCCGTGCCCGTTCCACTTCGTCGCGGCTGAAGCGCAGCGCCCGCAGCCGCGCCGCCGCTATCTGTGCCCCCATCGGCTCGTGATCGTAGAAGTGGATACGACCATCTTCACCCTGCGACCAGGTCCTGGGCTTGCCGATGTCGTGCAGCAGCGCCGCCAGTTTGAGCAGCAGCGCCCGGTCGCGCCCGCCGCTGACCTCGACCACCAGGTGTGCGATCACGTCGCTGGCGAACTGGCCTAACACCCGCGCCAGGTCACCCCAGGCAGCGAGGGGGGCATCCGCCAGAGCACGCGGCCCGACCTCTCGCCCTGTGACGGCAGCGACGACTCCCTCCAGCATATCCACCGTCACCAGCGTGTGCTGCCACACGTCGAAGCGGTGCGGCGGCGACTGGGTGACGCCCTTGAGCGACTCCAATTCCGGCACTACGTGGGGCAGCAGTCCAAGTTTATCGAGCTGTTGCAAGTGGGTGGCCGCCCCCCGAATCGCGAGCACGCGCACGAACTCCTCCCGCACCCGTTCGGCTGCCGGAAGGGCCAACGACGCTGCGTCACGATGGATCCAGGCTGCCGTCTGCGGCTCGATCTCGAATCCCAGTTCGGCCTCCATCCGTACCGCGCGCAACAGTCGCACCGGGTCATCTCGGAAGGCACGCTCGTTCGTTGCACGGATGCGCCCGGCTTCGAGGTCGGCCTTGCCGCCCGTTGGATCTATCAGTGTGCCCGTCTCGTCCAATGCCAGCGCATTGATGGTGAAGTCACGCGCGAGCAGATCGGCTTCCAGGGTAGTGCTCCGCAGGGCCGCGAAGTCCAGTTCCAGCCGGGCGCCGTCCGCCGCCGTCAGCACGACCCGGCCGGTACCCCGCTCCACGTCCAGCGGGAAGTAGGCCCCGCCCAGCGTATCGGCCACAGCCCGCGCCAGGCCCAGCGCGTCCCGATCCACAGCGAAGTCCCAGTCGTGCACGGGCCGTCCCAGCAGTACGTCGCGCACCGCGCCCCCCACCGGCCAGACTCGCACACCGCGCTCCATGGCCAGACGGCTGACGACCTGCCAGGGCCACTCAGGCAAGCGGATTGTCGCCATCGGGCATCTCCACGGCGGGCACAAAGATCACTCGTGACTCTTCCTTGGGCCGGCTGCGTTTGGCGGCCCGGCGAGCCTCCTCATCCGTCCATCCCACACCAACCACGCGCCCGCGCACCAGCGCCACCCAGCGGCCGGCGTAGGGCGCAAGGTTCACCAGCGATGGTTCGCCTCGTCTCATCGTGGGCGTATGATACAAGAGAACAGGCAAAGTTGTCAAGCCCGCTTGCCTCAGCGTCGGGAGCGTGGTAGAATTGCACACTGATGAGCATTGAAAGAGAGAGCCATCCGACACCAACCATTCACGAAATACTGGCCGGCTACCGGGCGGTCAACGAGCGAGAGCGGGAGGAAACCCGCGAACGGCTACCACGACTGACGGTCGAGGAAAGCGTGCGCCAGTATCTGTGGATGCGTGCCCTCGCCCGCCGCGTGGCCCTGGAGGCGGAGCACATTTTTGCAGAGCAACGTAAGGCCCATGGCATTTATTTACATGAGCAGCTAAGGTTGGCCGCGCAAAGGATAGGAAATGGACCCGTTGGTTGATGCCCTCCGGCGGTTGAAAGAGTTCCTGGAAGCGCACGAAATCCCCTTAGACCAGGAGCACATCCTCAACTGGCTTGATCAGTTCGCCCGGGCGCTCGACCAGCCGGAGATCGTGACCCGCTACCAGGAACTACGCGCCGCTATAGAAGCGTGACTCACGCCGGGGGCAAAAATCTCCCCAACCCCCTTGACAAAGACGCCCACCTGATGTATACTAAAGGTCAGACGTAAGACATCATACGACTGGTGGTGTAATGCAGCGACTTAAGACCGACAGACGCCCCCTCCATCTCCAGGCGCAGCAACATCTGCTCAGCCTCATCGAGAACGGGACTTACGAGCCCGGTCAGCAACTCCCCTCCGAGGCCGATCTGGCTGCGCAGTTGGGCATCTCCCGTCCTACTCTGCGCGAGGCGTTACTCAATCTTGAACAAGAAGGCGTCATCGTCCGCAAGCATGGCGTGGGCACTTTCGTCGCTCCCGAATATGGAAGCCGGCTGGAAAGCGGGCTGGAATGTCTGGAAAGTGTCTTGGATTTGGCTGCCCGACAAGGGATGCAAGTTAGCGTCGGCGATCTGCAGGTTCAGGAAGAGCCGGCAGACTCGGAAGTGGCCGACAAACTACAGGTCACTCGTGGCACCCTTTTGACCAGCGTTCGTCGAGTGATCGTGGTCGATACGCTGCCAGTAGCGTATATGCTTGATGTCGCTCCCACCTCTATCTTTTCCCCTGCGGATGTAGACGAAACCTTCAAAGGCTCCGTGCTCGATTTGCTGAGACAGAAACAAGATCTTCAAATTGCTCAAGCGGTGGCCGACATTATAGCTCTCAACGCAGACCCTTTTCTGGCCGAGAAACTGGGGGTCGAGCCTCAGCAGGCAGTGCTGTTGTTGGAAGAGACATTATTTGACCAGGAAGGTACGGCGGTGGAGTTCTCACGCAACTACTTCGTCCCTGACTTCTTCCGCTTCCACGTCGTACGTCGCTGATACGGTAATATAGTAGTATGTAGGGCTGCTCCCTTCACGGAGTAGTACACTGTTAATCCATCTCACAAGGGGCGCATGCTTTTGGAGAAGTCATCCTGCCAGGCGCAACAAGGAAGAACAGCGCTATCCTCCCTTGGCCAGCTCCCAGGGTGGCAGGGATTTCTTAGAGCGTTGGGTGGTGAGCTGGCACCCCCACACCAAACATATCACACGAGGAGGGCAAGAATGAAACGGTACACCTTCATGCTGCTGGCGGGGGTCCTGGCCCTGGGCTTGGTCCTGACCGCCTGTAAGCCCGCACCGACACCGGCTCCGACCGAGGCCCCGGAAGTGCCGGTGCACGTACTTCTGATCACTGGGACCGGCGGGTTGGGTGACCAGGGCTTCAACGACGCAGGTTACGCCGGTGCACAGCGCGCGGGCGAAGACCTGGGGATCGTTTTGGACGTTGTTGAGCCTATGGAGATGGCCGAGTTCGAGCCGCAGTATCGCTCTGCCGCGGCCAGCGGCGAGTACGATCTGATCGTTGGGCTGGGCTTCGCGCATTCCGACCCGGCCAACTTGATATCCGAGGCCTACCCGGATCAGCGCATCACCCTGATCGATTCTGCGTCGTCACAGCCCAACGTGCAGGGCGTGCTTTTCCGCGAAGAAGAGAACGCGTTCCTGGCTGGCGTGCTGGCGGCTTATGTGACCCAGCAGGCTGACCTACCGGGTGTTAACGAAGACAAGGTAATAGGAATTGTGCTTGGCATTGACGTGCCACACGTGCGCCGCTACGCCATTTCATATGAGGCAGGCGCCCGAACCATTGACCCCGATGTGAGCGTTCTGGTGGGCGTCGTTGGCGACTTTCAGGACCAGGCCAAGGCCAAAGAGCTGTCTATTGCGCAGATCGACCAGGGAGCCGACATCGTCTACCAGGTGGCGGGTGGCGCTGGGCTGGGCGTGTTCAATGCAGCCGAAGGGAAAGGGATATATGCTATAGGCGAAGGTCTCAACCAGAATCCGCTGCACCCCGAGTTCATCGTCGCTAGCACCTACAAGCGGATGGACAACGCCGTTTACGACGCGATTCGGTCCGTTGTTGAGGGGAGGACCTTTGAAGGGGGCAATTTCGATTACGGCTTTGCCGAAGGCTACCTGGTCGTTGACATGGAGGGCTCGGACGTACCAGTGTCGGATGACGCTAAGGCTGCGCTGGAAGAGTATGAGGCGCGCCTAGCTTCTGGTGAACTGGTAGCGCCCTTCTCACAGGAAGATCTGGACGCCTACCTGCGCGAGCTAGGACAGTAGCCGAAGCCAGGATTCGTCATTGACAGCTTGGCGGCCCCATGCAGCCGGCTGGCGGAGCGGTCTGGGCTCTCTTTGAGCCTTGCTTGATGACTGGATACCGCTTCCGGTTCCCTCGTGGGTGTCCCTGGGGCCAGACTGAGGTTTTTCCGCGTGGTTGGGGAGGCTGGCAGAAGTACTGTTCTGCACGAAAAGCCTCCCCAATCTGTTGCCCCCGCCGGGGGAGCACGACCTGGAGCCGCTGCCAGGACAGGAGCCGATCCTGGGCGGTTGCCCGTCTCAGGAAAAGAAAAGCATCCTCGAGTTGGGTCCAGCGGTCACACCGTTGCGGGTCCTCCTGGAGGCGCGGCAGAGTCCAGCACGGCCGTTGCTTACAAAAATTGTGATCTCCTGAGCCCGCCGAAAGGGCAGGCTGCCTCGGCCCACTCGATTGTTAAAAATGTCAGCCAATCAGGGTTGTAGCATTAGGATACCTGCTATCCAAACTCGAGTTCGAAAGGCCTCACTATGCTAGAGGACGCGACCGGTAGGGGGGCACGCTGCATAACCGAGATGGCCTCTGGTCAGACAGACGTGGCAGTAGAGATACGTGGCATCACCAAGCGGTTTGGCACCACCCTGGCCAACGACTGCATCGACCTGGATATTCGCCGGGGGGAGATTCATGCCCTCTTGGGGGAGAACGGCGCGGGTAAGTCTACGCTGATGAACATCCTGTATGGCTTGTACAGACCCGATGCGGGCAGCATCCATGTCAACGGGCGGCGTGTCGAGATTAACTCCCCTCGAGATGCCGCCGCGCTTGGCATTCAGATGGTCCACCAGCATTTCATGCTCGGCTTGCCCTTCAGTGTCGCCGAGAACCTGGTGCTGGGGTTGGAACCCTTGGAGGCTGGCTTTCTGTTGGACAGGCGCAAGGCCGAGGCAGTAGTGCGCGCACTCTCAAAGCAGTACGGGCTAGACGTGGACCCCCGTGCGAGGGTAGAGAGCCTGTCAGTGGGGGTTAGGCAGCGCGTGGAAATCCTGAAGGCGCTGTATCGAGGGGCGCAAATTCTCATCCTCGACGAGCCGACCACGGTGCTCGCGCCTCTCGAAATCGCCGCGCTATTCAAGGTCATGCGCCGTCTGAAGGCGGAAGGCAAGACGGTCATATTTATCACCCACAAGCTGCGCGAAGTGATGGCAGTGGCTGACCAGGTGACAGTATTGCGACACGGGCGGGTGATTGGCACGCGCCTCATCGACGAGGTTGATGAGGACATACTGGTTGAGATGGCGGTCGGGCGGTTGGTCGAGGCCGACTCGTCGAGCGCCTCGACCACCAGGGGAGAGATCGTGTTGCGCGTGCAGGGATTGCACGCAGTGGACCCTCACCGAGGCGTTGAGGTATTGTGTGGCATCAATCTTGAGGTACGGGCCGGGGAAATCTTGGGCATCGCTGGTATTGAAGGGAACGGTCAGAGCGAGTTGGTGGAGGTGCTCACCGGTCTGCGCCCAGCCGCCGGTGGAAGCATCTGCCTGGATGGAACTGAGCTGGTCGGGCGACCGCCGCGCTGGATCATGGAACATGGCTTGGTGTGCATCCACGAAGACCGGCAATCTAGGGGCCTCGTCGGCGATTTCACGGTTAGCGAGAACCTGGTCTTGGGCGAGCAATGCCATCCACATTTTCGACGGGGGCCGATACTGGACGCCAAGGCTGTGCTTGACCGCGCCCAGCAGCTAGTCCGGGACTTCGACATTCGACCCCCCAGGCCGGATATGCAGGCCAAGTATCTTTCGGGGGGTAACCAGCAGAAACTGGTGACCGCCCGGGAGCTGAGCACAGAGCGTGTGAGGTTGCTCGTCGCTTCGCAACCCTGCCACGGGCTGGACGTCCCTACAACGATATTCATCCACCGCAAGCTGCGCGAAAAGCGAGACGCGGGCACAGCAGTCCTACTGCTTTCTGCCGACCTTGACGAGGTCAAACTGTTAAGTGATCACATTGCCGTCATTCACCAGGGCAAGATAGTTGCGACCGGACCCACGGGTACCTTCAGCGATGCCGAACTGGGCGCGTTGATGCTACGCGGACAGCCGGAGGCAGAAGCTAGCACAGAACCGCTATAGTATTACCCTAGAACACTTGCGTTGTCCGCGGGAATCATTTGGTTGCGATTGAAGACCACGCTATGAACCAGGTCAGTCGGAAGGAAAATCAGCCCCGGCGAAATACCCTCGTGGAGTTCCTGACCGAGGGCCTTGCGGGCTCGCTCCTGGCATTTGTCCTGGCGCTTGTTACGGCGACCATCCTCATTGAGGTCGCTGGCTTCGATGCGCCAGAAGGCTATCGCGCCATGCTGAGCGGTGCATTCGGGAGCCCAATCGCTCTCGCCGACGTGTTGGCGCGATCCACACCGCTTATCTTCACTGGCCTCTCTGTGGCTGTCGGACTCCGGGCCGGGCTGTTCAACGTGGGGAGCGAGGGGCAGCTGCTGCTGGGCGCGATGGCCGCCCTGCTGGTAGGGCTCATCCAGGGAGTCCCTATGCGGATGCACTGGTTGCATGTTTTGTTCGCATATGCGGCAGCAGCTATTGTGGGTGGCTTGTGGGGAATAGTCCCTGCCATTCTGAAGGCACGCTTCCGCGCCCACGAGGTCATCACTACGATCATGTTGAACTACGTCGCCATCCTCATCACGGGCTACCTGGCAAACTACCCCCTCCACCCGCCAGGTGAGATGCTTCCCGCCACCGCTCGTGTCGTAGAAAGTGCAAAACTGTCCCGCCTCGTCCAGGGCAGCCAGCTGACGATTGCGCTGTTTGTAGGGATTGGTTGTGCAATATTGCTCGGCCTGCTATTCAAGCAGAGCGTGCTCGGCTATGAGATTCGGGCGGTGGGGCTGAATCGCCTGGCGGCGGAAGCCAAGGGCATCAGCCAGACGCGAGTGTGGCTTGTGGCAATGGCTATTGGCGGCGCGATGGCAGGGATGGGGGGCGCTGGAGAGGTGCTGGGCGTGCACCGACGGTTCGTCGAGGGCTTCTCTCCGGGTTACGGCTTCGATGGTATTGCAGTCGCACTGATAGGGAACAAGAACCCGGTGACCATCGTACTGGCGGCACTGCTTCTGGGAGCCATTCGGACGGGCGCACTGGTCATGGACCGCACTACCTCGATTCCAGCGGACTTTGTGATGGTTATCCAGGGCGTGTTGCTAATTTTCCTGGCGGTTCCCGCCATCCTACAGATTATCTTGGAGAGGCGCAGAGCTGTGATAGTCCAAGATCAGTATTAGTAACAGGAGGGTCTCGCTATGTATCTAACATCTGACCAGCTGCTCAGTCTGGTGGCCGCAGCACTGCGACAGACCACACCCCTTGCCCTGTCGGCCATCGGCATTACTATCTCCGAAGCATCGGGGGTGATTCACTTGGCGGCGGAAGGGATTATGCTGATGGCAGCGTTGGCTGGCGTCATTGCGTCGTACTTTACTGGCTCTGCGTGGGCGGGCCTATTCGTGGCTATGCTGATCGGACTGCTGTTAGCGCTCGTCATGGGCGTGTGTGACATCAGCCTGAAGGCAGATCAAGTCATCACCGGCTTCGGCATCAACTTCCTGGCGTTGGGCACCACGCCAGTGTTGCTTGAGCGTGTATGGGGCAATCGCGGAAGGTCTGATGCGGTGGCTGGTCTGCCTACCCTGCACTGGGACTGGCTGGCCCGTATGCCAGTGATCGGGCCGATCCTCGACGGTCAGGGAGTTCTCTTCTTCTTGATGATCGCAGTAGTTGTCTTGACCTGGTTAGTGTTTCACCACACACCCTTTGGCCTGCGGCTGCGAATGGCGGGAGAGAACCCTGCGGCAGCTGCAACGGCGGGTGTCAAGGTCAATCTTATCCGCTACATTGCCGTGCTCAGCAGTGGCGTGTTGTGCGGGATAGCTGGCGCGGCATTGTCACTCGGTCAGTTATCCCTATTCGGACGAAACATGGTCGCCGGTCGTGGCTTTGTGGCCGTCGCCGCGAACGTCGTCGGTGGCTGGCGGCCGATAGGCAGCTTTGGGGCGAGTCTGTTGTTTGGCGCAGCAGAGGCGCTGCAACTGCGTCTTCAGGGCGGGATGCTTCCCAATCACTTCGTCCAGATGATACCATACATCCTCACCGTGCTGGTCGTGTGTGGCATCGGTGGCTTGCGAGCACCGCTCAAGTTGGGCGTGTCTTTTGACCCCGAGGAGAAGTAGGGAGAGCGCAATGCCGGACGCCATCCGCGAAGTCGTGGATCTCCTGGTGACGAAGGGGCTGGTCATCCCCATGGAAGGCGACGGCCGGGTCATCGAGGACGGCGCGGTGGCCGTCAGGGACGGCAAGATCGTCGCCCTGGGCCGCTCCGCCCAACTCGGCGCGGTGTATCACCCACGCGAGATGCTTGATGCTTCGGGCCAGATCGTGATGCCCGGGTTGGTGAACGCCCACACGCACGCGGCGACGACTGTGTTTCGGGGGTTGGCCGACGATAGACCGCTGGCGGAATGGCTGGAGCGGTTCATCTGGCCCGCGGAGCAACGCTTCATCCGCCCGGAGACAGTCTACTGGGCTACGCTACTCGCGATAGTGGAGATGATTCGTGGCGGGGTGACCGCGTTCATGGACATGTACTTCTACGAGGAGGCTGTGGCGGAGGCGGCCACTGAGAGCGCGATGCGCGTCGTGCTCGGCGAGGTTCTCTTCGACCGCGGCGGCCCGACGATGCGGTCGTTCGACGAGGCGCTCACATGTACCCGCGATCTCCTCGAGCGGTACTGCGACCACCCGCGGATCTCCATTTGCGTGCAACCACATGGCACCTACACTGTCTCGCCCGACAATCTGATCCGCGCGAAGGCTCTCGCCGACGAGTACGGGGCCCGCTTCGGTCTCCATGCCTCGGAGACCGCACACGAGGTTGCCGATGTGCGGGCGAGGACCGGTCATTCACCCGTGCGGCTACTCGACCACCTTGGGATGCTGGATGAGCAGGTCGTGCTCTTCCACGGCGTCCATCTCGATCCCAGCGAGATTGCGCTCCTTGCTGAGCGGGGAGCTGGCGTCGTCCACTGCCCGGAGGCGAATCTGAAGCTTGCCTCGGGCATCGCGCCGCTTCCCGCGTTCCTAGCGGCGGGTGTACGGGTGGGGCTGGGAACGGACGGCCCAGCGAGCAATAACGACTTGGACATGTGGGGTGAGATCCAGATGGCCGCGAAGATCCACCGCGGGGTCAGCGGCGACTCGACGGCGGTGGGCGCCCGCGCGGCGGTGGCGCTGGCGACACAGGGGAGCGCTGCCGTCGTAGGGCTCGGCGATCGGGTAGGGTCGCTCGAGCCGGGGAAGCGGGCGGACATGATCCTCGTCGACCTCGATCGGCCCCACCTAGTCCCGATGTACGATGTCTATTCTCACCTGGCGTACGCCGTGGGACGCGGGGACGTGACGGCGACGATCGTCGACGGCCGGGTATTGATGAAGAACCGCGAGGTCTTGACGCTCGACGAAGAGAGGGTCGTCGCCCGCGTGCGGGAGATCGGCGGCGGCGTCGCGCGCTGGCTGGAGGGGCAGTGGCATGCCTCGTAGCCGCACAGGATTACGCGACGCGCAGGAGGCCGGAGCAGGGTGGGGTGCTCCCGCACGCAACTTGGCAGCGGTCCGGCCGGTGGATAGGCGGCACAGAAACGACCGCCAACCCCGTCACGCTGGCGTAGTACACCCAAGCGTTCCTTATTCACACTGGAATCGGATACTTGGATGACGAGATACACAATCCGCCCGCTAAGCACTGGACATTACGACGAGGCCGAGCTCGCCTTTCACTACTACCTGCCTGATCCCAGAAATGCGGGAGTCAAGATCAAGGTCGAGTATTGGATGTTTCTCATCGAGGGGGTCTCCTCTCTGATTCTGGTCGATACCGGACCCGGCGATCCCGAAACTTGGGGGCGCCAGTTCCACCATTTCTACGACCGAGCTCCGGACCAGGTGCCGATTACTGCGCTTAGGAAGCACGGCATCGAGCCACAGGACATCGACATCATCATCAACACACATCTGCACTGGGCCAATTGTCACGCTAATCACCTGTTTCCGAGCGCAACCATCTACGTTCAGGCTGATGAGGTTGTGGAGGCACTCGACCCGGTTGCCCCTCATCGGCCATTCTATACACCACCTGAAGCCCGCCCGCCATGGATGCAGACGCTCAACCGAACCAGGTTACTCAAGGGCACCACCGAGATTATTGAGGGTATCACTGCTTTCGCCATGCCTAGCCACACCATAGGCTTTCAGAGTGTGTTGATAGAAACGGCGGTGGGGCCGATCCTGCTGGCTGGTGACATGTTACCCTTCTTTGCCAACTGGACAGGGCGCTGGGGAATGAACCATATCCCATCGGGCACGATGCAAGCCAGCCTTCGTCAATACTATCGCTGCTTTGATCTTATAGAGAGAATCGACCCTGTCTTCATCTTGCCTGGCGTTGATCCCAAAGTCGCCGAGCGGGAAGTGTACGGGTAGCGGAGGCGGCTGCATGAAGGGGAGAGAACGGGCCCTACGGGCGCTCAGTTTTCAGCCAGTCGATCGGGTTGCACTGTTCGCCGGCGAAATCGAGTCCAGCCAAACCCTGTCAATGCTTTCGGGTCAGGATTATTGGAAGTCGCCCGACCAACGAAAGGTCGCCATTGAGGCTTTTCGCAATCTCGGCATAGACTTTATTTTCATCCTTACCTTACCCTTCTCCCCTGATGAGGAGCTCAGGGCCTGGGATGTGAAAGCCATGTTTCGCTACGCTAAGCAGCGTTACCCGGATGTGGAATCAGTGCTCAGACGAATCGGCTCGTTGCCGAGCCCAGAGCAAGTGCGGAAGACCTTTGATAGCGAAGCAGCCTACCACATTCACCTCGCCCGCGCGCGTGAGCAAGATCGGCTAACTGGCGACGACATCTTGTGGCTCGCCTCTGGGTTCGAAGCTGGCTTATGCGAATTCGCGTGGTACCTGGAATTTGGCTACGAGAATTTTTTCATGCTCCTGGGCGCACACAAGGATGCGGCCCATAAACTGTTCCGCTATTCGGCTGAGACAGGACGTTTGCAGAACGAGGCGATAGCGGCTGCTATCCTTGAGAATGACCTCCCTCCCTTCGTTTATGATGGCTCAGACCTTTGTTATAACAGCGGGCTGATGGCCTCCCCCAAGCTGCTGGACGAGATTTACTTTCCCTGGCTGGCTTACTCGTTGGAGCCACTCGTTCGCGCTGGTATTAACATTATCTGGCATTGTGACGGCGATGTGACACCTATTATTGATCGGATGCTGGCGATGGGCGTTGCTGGTTTCCAGGGTTTTCAAGAAGATGCTGGGGTCAGGCTGGATAAACTGGTACGGGCGCGGACGATCAGAGGCCGGCGCCCGATCTTGCTCGGGAGTGTCCAGGCTCGGAGTGTGTTGCCCTTCGGTACGGTGGACGATGTAAAACAGGAAGTCGAGCGTTGCATCAACGTAGTCGGACGAGAAAGTGGTTTTGTCTTGGGTCCCAGTGCCGTCATTCAGCCTGAAATCCCGATAGAGAACATCCAGGCAATGTATGGCCATGCAAAGGAGTACGGGCGTATCCCCATCACACCTTGGGGAGTGAAGCTGTAGAATCGCTGCATAACACTCCGCGGGGTACACTCCTACTTGGTGATAATACTGTAACACATAACTATCTTATGCGAGGAGGCAAAACTATGTCTAAGATCCTGATGATAACTGGTGACGGTGGTGAGGCGCTGGAGGTCATGTATCCGTACCAGCGTCTTCTTGAAGAGGGTTATGAAGTGGAAATTGCGGCTCCTTCGGTCAAGAAGATCCAGACCGTAGTGCACGATGTAGAGGAAGGCTTCGACACGTACACCGAGAAGCTGGGTTACAAGGTAGACGCCAATTTAAGCTTTACCGACGTCAAGCCAGAGGAGTACGTCGGGTTGGTTATCCCCGGTGGTCGTGCGCCAGAGTACATCCGCAACGACCCAGACGTGAAGCGCATCGTCCGATACTTCTTTGACAACAATTTGCCGGTCGCACACCTCTGCCACGCGCCGCTAGTCCTGGCAGCAGCAGGCGTGTTGCAAGGGCGCCAATGCGCGGCTTTCCCATTCTTGCAGCCGGACGTCGAGAGCGCGGGAGCGACCTTCGTCGATGGAGGCGGCGTGGTCGATGGAAACATGGTGAGCGCCCGCGCATGGTTCGACCATCCAACCTGGATGCGTGAGTTCATGCGTTTGCTTGGGAGAAGCGGCGTGAGCTCGGCCCGCGACAGCAGTCTCGAAGACAAGATCACTGAACTCGAACGCAAGCTTGCCGCGCTTGAGTTTAAGGTGGCTCAAGACAGAGTGTAGAGGTTACCGGCGCGCAGGCGAAGCGTGCCCCCTGGTATTTCGCCGATACACACGCATCTTGGCGGTGGACGTCGTGAACAGCACCAGTTTGATTGATGTGTGCAACCATCCTGCATACCAAGAGACCACTCTTTCTAACGGGCTGCAGAGGCCGCGTTCACGGACGCCGAGGCATACTTCAGGGAGTCATGCATGGATTTTGAGGCGTTGCGACAAGCTGTGGTCGAGGGCAACACCGATGAGGTAGTGCGGGGCGTTCAGGCTCTGCTCCTCCAGGGTGCGCAGCCCGGTGAGATCCTTAACCAGGCACTCATCCCGGGCATGACTGAAGTCGGTGTGCGCTTCCAGGATGGCGTGTACTTTATCCCAGAAATGATGCTGGCTGCCAACGCTATGAGGCAGGCAATGGTTGTGATGGAGCCTCTTCTGGTTGGTTCCAGTGTGGAACCCATTGGGCGGGTGGCGCTAGGCACTATCAGCGGCGACATCCATGAGTTTGGCAAGAACCTGGTGGGTACGATGCTGAAAGGGGCTGGCTTTGAGGTGGTGGACCTCGGCGTAGACGTCACACCCCAGGCCTTCGTGGCTGCCGCCGATGGAGTGGATGTGCTGGGCATCTCCGCCTTGCTCTCGACGACCATGCTTAACATCCCGCTGGTGTTGAAAGCCCTGGCGGACGCAGGAATGCGTAATAGGGTCAAGGTCATTGTGGGGGGCTCGCCCATCACGCAGCAGTTCGCCGACCAGATTGGCGCCGACGCTTACGCGCCGGATGCTGTTAGCGCTGTCGCTTGTGTGAAGCGCTTGGTAGGCGTGGTGTAGGCTGATGATGTGCGGTACATGCCCACGTCCATGCCAGCCAGCGGCGCCTTGGCTTACGTTGACTATGACGCTCTCCGCGTTGAAGACGTCCGTCAGAATCTGGCAGCGCAGCGAGCTATGTGGGTTGCCATCTGAAGCGCGCACCTGTTCGATAGCGTAGCGGTTGTGCAACCAGAGGCCGAACCGTTCATATTGCCAAAAAAAACGTAACGTGGCAAAGCCTCGCCAGCGTGGGTTCCATCCGCCGCTTCCACTGCCCCGCGCGATGGGGTGGCCGCTCCTGTAGACGCGGCGCACTGAGCGAAAGGAGGTGAGAACCAGGGATTAATAGGGGTGACACAGATGTTGAGCGGTTGATGTAGGCAAGGAGACAGACGTCAGGACAGCAGGCACCTGCCCACTGTCCCCAGTTGAGTGCTGAAAGGAGAACGGCGATGGCTGAGAAGCCAATTTTCAAAGGGATCTTGCAGATCGCTTTAGTGGTCAAAAACCTGGATGAAGCCATGAAGAAGTATTGGGAGGGGTACGGCATCGGGCCATGGGATGTCTACACTTTCGACCCGTCCACCGTCAGCGACATGATCATCCGCGACGAGCGGGTAGACTACGCCATGCGGCTAGCCTTGACCAACGTCGGCAATGTCGAGTGGGAGCTGATCGAGCCATTGGACGACAAGAGCATCTACGCCGAGTTCCTAAAGGAACACGGTGAGGGGTTGCACCATGTGGCCTTGGCTGTAGATGATTACGATGAGGCAATGGCCTTCTTCAAGGACAAGGGGATCGGGGTACTACAGGGTGGTACGTGGTATGGCCTCACGTACACTTATCTTGAGACTGAGGACACCCTGTCCTTCATCGTCGAAATCTACAACATGCCGGAGGACTTTGAGCGGCCGACTCCGGAGGCCACCTATCCGTAGGCTGGCCCGACTATTGGAGTTTGGACAAAACGGCTTGATATAAATGAAAGCTAGCAGTCTGTCGGAGTGAAAATGCCGTCCCTAAATTCGTGGCTTTTTGCGGCAAAAGTGGTG
>Ga0315549_1001300_pt1 | contig 26307 bp, 23 predicted proteins | sample SalMarSW160200MG_FD_203101 | JGI IMG/M metagenome (GOLD analysis project Ga0315549, IMG submission 203101) | Salt marsh sediment microbial communities from the Plum Island Ecosystem LTER, Massachusetts, United States - Salt Marsh Sediment SW1601-200 ... | reverse complement strand
GCATCATCCAGGGCCTTTCTCTTTTCCTGGGTCAACTCGCGGGTTCCCTTCATTGCCTCCCGATGAGCGGTCATTAACTGTTCCAACTGTGTGACCTGGTCATTTGAAAGGCCCAGCTCTTGCTGCATTTTTGCTTTCATATCGGGCCGTTTGCCTTTCGGGCATGGTGCGTTAGGGTCTTCTGCCAGGGCCAGTGAGCTGAAAAGCAAGGCCACTAAAAGTAAACCACACCCCATAATTCTTGCTTGTTTCGTTCTCATTGTTCGTCCTTTCTCAAAAAATGACGTTAAACTTCGTTTTTTGTCATACTAATCGCTTATTAAAACGGTCACAGGGGCAATATTATTGCAGGTAGGATAATTTTAATGAGAAAATGCGGACGGTCTTTTCCCCCAAGACGCAGGTCAATTCAATGAAAGGGTCACGGCAGCCGCCGCGACCCGTGTTGATTTGTGCTAAAGCTCCAGGCCGGAGGTGTCGCCGCCTTTTTCGACGAGCTTATTAAAGTACACCTGGAACCGGGCCTTGAGGTCTTTAAGGGACTTATTCAGGGCCGTCAAATCGGCTTGCAGGCCCTTCGCCTCATCGCCCATAGCTTCGAGCGGCGGGATGTCTTTGAGCTTGGCCATTGTCTTTTCGATTCCGCCCATTTTGGTCTTTATGGCATCATAATATTCCTTTGCCTTGTCTCTGAGCTGCGAGACGTTCATCTTCTCAGCTTCGGCTTTTGCCTGCTCGATGGTCATATTCTCATCGGCCTTTTTTCCGCAACCGAACAGTGACACGGCCAGCAGGGCGACCATACAGCATAAAGCGATTGTTTTTAACTGTTTCATTTTTTTGACCTCCCATTTTAACTTGTACTTTGTTCCGAGTTCCGCGTACCACGTGCTCTGTACTGCGAGTAGTATATCGAGCGGTAGAGTCGTTGTGCAAGTAGAAAAGCGATTTATTCTGATACAGATTGTATTTGAGGGTTTTGGGGGATTTTTGTAGAATTCGGCCTGTTGGGATTGGCTGATGCGGATTCAGCGGCAGCAAGGAGTGACTATGGTTTGTCCTAAGTGCGGCAGGCGGATGGACTGGTATATAGACGGGCTGGTTCGGCCCGGCTTTAACAGCCGCTACTGTATCGGCTGTAAATCACGGCTGGAATTAGTGAATCCGTCGACGCCTTATATGGCAGCCGGACTGATATTCGTATTGATATTGTTCGGACTTGTTATGGGGCAGGTATCGCATCTGTGGCTATGGTTGATTCTGATGGGCATTGCTTTCTGGCTGGTCAATCCGGTTTTTATCAGGCTGCTCGGCAGATGGGCTGTATATGATTACACCCAGTCCGAACTGTCGAAAGCGAATTTACTCAACGCAGTCAATACGGTAAGCACACTGATAACCACTGTATGGGTAGGGCATTTGATAATGATACTTGCCCTGCCTTACTGGAATATAATAGGGCTGCTGGCCGAAATGGATGACAGGGCGTTCGAAGCTGCGCAGCAGTATGCCCAGGTATTCAGGCCGGCCCGTATCATTGCGATGGTTGTGGGAGTTATCTCTGCCGGGACGTCGGGGACGACGTCTGTTATGAGATACAGCCTGAGAAAACAATCGCTCAACAGAGCACTTGCTCAGCAGGACGGGATAGAAAGCGAAGGGGGCCAAGGATGTATATGACAATACTGATTATCGCTTTGCCCGTCATTGCGATGGTACTGGCTCTTGTTTTTGTCTTCTCGCGGCGCGGCGGACGTATGAGCGCCGACAAAAAGAAAATCGATATGAAAATGAACGAATTAGCGGAAGAACTGAAGAAAACAAAGAAACCTGGTCGCTGATTTCAATGGTTTTTGCCACAGAGGCCACGGAGAACACAGAGGATTGAATATTGAATGGCAGACGGCGGACGGCAGAAATTGAATATTGAATATCCAATGTAGAATATAGAATTTATAATGTGAGAAGATGAAAGAAAGGAGGCTATATGAAGCAGGTGCAGATAGTTCCGTTGGCGGATGATAAGCCGACTCTAAAGACGCTGCTCAGGGACACTGAACGGAGATTGCGCGGCGGCAGGACTACGTTCAAACGCAAAAAGGCGGGCAAGTGGGTCCACGTCAGGTATTCCGGCTGGATTACGTGGGACCTGGCAAAAGGCGGCGTTATAGAAGCCAAAGTGCATGCAAAGGAGGGAAGTGAGTGGCAGTTACTGCAGGCCTTTATAGGTTACGTCGACCGCCACATCGGCCAGTACATCCAGAGCATCAACATCATTTATAAGTAACGGTTGTTTCGTACCTTAAGGCGGTACGAGCCGGCAAGCGATTTACGACTGACGGCTGAGTTCTGACGTTAGTTAAGGTATTGGTAATTTAAGGAGTAAACTATGAAAGTGGTACGACAAATTGGTTCTATAGCTTTTGTTGCGGGTCTATTTACGTGCATCTTTGCCGGCTTACCCTGGTACGTAGTTGTTTCCGATGACCCGGTCATACCATGGTGGCTGCGGATAGCGATTTTCTGTTTACTGGGTGGTATTCTTGTGGTCCTTTTGACACTGGCTCTCGAACAAAGGAAATTCAAGACAGATGCATATGCACCAATGCAACCTGTATCTGAGGCAGGAGTTTTATTATTAAATTCCGCCGAACTACCCGGCCGAGTAGTCACGCAGGTTCTGGGCCTGGTCCAGGGCCATACGGTATTTGCTATCTGGATTGGCAAAGACCTGTCGGCCATAGCCAGGCTCATCCTTGGCGGCGAATTAACTGAATACACCGAGATGATGGGAAAGGCTCGCCAGGTAGCTACCGACAGGATGAAGGCCGCGGCTGAGCAGATGGGAGCGGATGCAATAATCAATGTTCGCTATATGACTACATCTGTTATCGGTAGTGCCGCCGAACTTTTGGTTTATGGCACCGCTGTCAAGCTCAGCGAATAACTCGCACGTCAAAATAAACATGTTGTCAGTTGCGGCAATGGAGAGGATGTGGTATATAAGGGCGATTGAATTACGATTGCAGAATAACGAATGACGAATTGCTGTAACGGGGGGATTTCGGGCAGGTTAGTATGGAAGTAGCAGAAGTCAGAGCGGCGATTAGCGAATTAGCGGCCCGGATTGAACAAATCCGGGACTGGCTTTGACTTGCCTAATAAACAGACCGAACTTCAGGCCCTCGAAAAAAAGATGTCGCAGCAGGGTTTCTGGGATAATCAGGAAACGGCACAGGCGACCGTCGGCAGGCTCAGCGCACTGAAAGCAACAATCGAGCCGATCAAAGAAGCACTTGTAAACGCAAAGGATTTACAAGAGCTGTTTGAATTAGCCACTGAAGAAAAAGACACCGAAATCCTGGAACAAATCGAAAAAGATTTACAGCAGTTGGAAAAAAAGTGCGAACGGATTGAATTGACGGGACTACTCAGCGGTGAGCACGATTCGAATAGCTGCTTTTTCAGTATTCACGCCGGGGCCGGCGGGACCGAAAGCTGCGACTGGGCCAATATGCTTCTGCGTATGTACAGCAGGTATTTCGACGCCAATAAATATAAATACGAACAGTTCGATATGACTCCGGGCGAAGAAGCGGGGGTAAGGTCGGTGACGCTTCGGGTGAGTGGGCCTTTTGCGTACGGCAAACTGTCGTGCGAGCGGGGCGTGCATCGGTTGGTGCGGATAAGTCCATTCGATAGCAATGCAAGACGGCATACCAGTTTTGCGGCGGTTGATGTCTTGCCGGAATTCAACGAAGATATAAATATAGAAATAAAAGACGACGATTTGCGTATCGATTTCTACCGGGCAAGCGGAGCGGGCGGCCAGCACGTTAATAAGGTCAGCTCGGCTGTTCGGATAACGCATATGCCTACGGGGATTGTGGTGCAGTGTCAGAACGATCGCAGTCAGCACAAGAACAAGGCAAGCGCAATGAAGGTGTTAAAGGCGCGGCTATATATCCGCGAGCAGCAGAAGCGTGACGCGCAAATAGCCAAGCTCTACGGCGACAAAGGTGAAATCGCCTGGGGCAACCAGATTCGCAGCTATGTGATGCAGCCTTACCAGATGGTCAAAGACCATCGTACCGATTATCAGACGGGCAACGTCACGGCGGTGCTCGACGGACAGATAGAAAAATTTATCGATAGTTTCCTTCGATTCAGGACTAAAGACAGGAGCGGCAAGAAATGAAACAGATTATCAAGGTCGAAGTGTCGGTTCGCAAAGTCGCATTGGACCAGTGCAAAACGGATTTACTTTGCGTGGGGCAGTTTGCAGATGCAAAAGCGCTCGATAAGACAATAAAGCAGCTTGACGACAAGTTAGACGGTGCGCTCGAGCAGGTGATAAAGCTCGGAGACTTTAAGGGCAAAGCCGGCAGCAGTACATTGGTTTATACAGGCGGCAAAATCGGCGCAAAGCGGGTCTTGTTGGTCGGCCTGGGTGATAAGAAAAAAGCCAAACTCGGTGCCCTTCGTAATGCAGCGGCGGTGGCGGCTAAAAAAGCAGTATCAATCAAAGCTAAAAAAATGGTTGTTGCTTTGCATTCGGCATTCGGCGGCAAATTAGATCTTATCCGGTGCGGACAGGTTATGGCTGAGGGGGTTCACTTCGGCAGTTATATATACGATGAGTTTGTTACCAGCGAGAAGAACGGAAGGAGTGAGTCTCTTTCAGTCGAATTAATAGATAACAATTCAGCGGCGGTTCGCAAGCTCGATAAAGGCTCCCATGTCGGTTCGATAATCGGACAGGCACAGAATTTTGCGCGGACATTAGCGAATCGGCCGCCTAATATTGCGTACCCGGAAAAGCTCGCAGCAGAGGCGAAGAAAATGGTCGCGGACTTGCCGGGATTGTCCTGTACCGTGTTTGATGAAAGGCAGCTCAGGCAGAAAAAAATGGGCGGTATTATTGCCGTCGGCCAGGGCTCGGAGCATAAACCGAGAATGATAATTTTAAAATGGTCGCCGTCAAAAGCTGCGAAAACCGGAACAGTCGGCCTGATAGGCAAGGCGATTACCTTCGATTCGGGCGGGATAAGTATCAAGCCTTCCGCGAAAATGGACGCGATGAAGATGGACAAGACCGGCGGCGCGGTGGTGCTGGCGACGATGAGAGCGATTGCACAATTGAAACTGCCGGTCAAAGTAACTGCGGTAGTTTGCGCCGCTGAAAATGCGCCGGGCGGCCAGAGCTATCGGCCCGGTGACGTTATTACAACCTATAGCGGCAAGACGGTGGAGGTGCTGAATACCGACGCCGAAGGGCGGATGGTCCTGTGTGACGGAATTCATTATGCAAAGCAGCAAAAGTGCGAGCTGATTATCGATATAGCAACGCTGACCGGCGCTTGTATGGTAGCGCTGGGTATGCACAAGGCCGGGCTTATGGGCAACGACGACAGATTGATAAAGGCGCTTTCGGCAGCGGCCGAGCGAGGCGGTGAACCAGTCTGGCACATGCCAAGCGGCGATGAGTACGCCGAAGAATTGAAAAGCAAAATCGCGGATTTGAAGAACATCGGCTCGAAGTACGGCGGGGCTTGTACGGCGGCCTCGTTCCTCGGTGAGTTTGCCGGCCAGACGAAATGGGCGCACCTCGATATAGCAGGGCCGATGGAACCTTCGGAGCCGCTGAAGAAATATGTGACAGACGGTTCAATCGGATTCGGTGTCAGATTGTTCGTGGAGTATCTCAAAGGCCTTGCCGGTAAATAATTTAAAATGTCATTCCCGCGAAGGCGGGAATCCAAAATAGATTATTATGTGGTGGATGCCTGCTTTCGCAGGCATGACAAAAAGCGGTTAGTATAAGGAAGTAATTTTTGAGAGTTTTAATATGCAGGAAAAAAGTGAATATAAAGTTGACGTTGAACGAATTGAAAAAGCTGTGCGCGAAATCCTGACTGCCATCGGCGAAGATGTGGGACGTGAGGGATTAAAGGCTACGCCTGCTCGCGTCGCGGCGATGTATCAGGAGCTGCTGGCCGGGACAAGAGAAGACCCGGCTCAGCATGCCCAGACCGTCTTTAACGAAGATTACGATGAGATAGTGCTGCTGCGCGATATCCCGTTTTACAGTATTTGTGAGCATCACCTGATGCCTTTTATAGGTGTCGGTCACGTGGCGTATCTGCCGGCGGGGGTGGTGCTGGGTGTCAGCAAACTGGCGCGGATTGTCGATTGCTTCGCGCGAAGATTACAGGTGCAGGAAAGACTCACCGAGCAAATAGCCGACTTTATAATGAAGAGCGTCAAGCCGATGGGCGTGGCGGTAGTGCTCGAAGCGTCGCATAGTTGTATGACGATACGCGGGATAAAAAAGCCCGGCTCGGTAATGGTGACGTCATCGGTGCGAGGAATATTCAGGAAGGACCCGCGCAGCAGAAGCGAAGTGATGAGCCTGATTCACAACGGCAGCAAGTAAAGGAGGGATTTGTGCACAGGCTTGTGCGTAAGGTGAGGTTTTCAGTCGAGCCGTTCGGTGGGGGGGCAAGCAGTGGGGCAAATTCTTACGGCGGCAAGCCGTGCGGTGAGGGGCTGAGTTTATTTTTCGAGCTGTCGGTAGGTCTGGCGGGACAGTCTGACAAAGATACCGGCTTTGTCGTCAATGTGATGGATATCGACAATATTGTGCGGGAATATGCAGTACCGGTCTTTGCGAAGAATGTCCGCAAAACATTTCAGGAAGCAAAACAATTAACGTTATCTCAAACAGCCGGTTTGCTTGCGTCTCTTCGGGACGTGCTGAAAAATAAATTCGACGGTGCGATACTGATTGAGCTTGGTTTACAGCTCAATCCGTACAGGAATATTGCTTTCGATTGCGAGGATACCAAGATGTATTACTTCAGCGAGAAGTTTGAGTTTGCGGCTATGCACAAACTGTGGAACGAGCAGTTCAGCGAGCAGAAGAATTTCGAGGTTTTCGGCAAGTGCGCCAATCCGGCCGGGCACGGGCATAATTACGTTGTCGAGGTGACGATTAAGACGGCGACGGACAGCGATATTTGCATTGGTGATTTCGAGCGGGTTGTTGACGGCGAGTTCGTCAAATTAGTTGACCACAAAAATCTCAACGCCGACGTCTCGCAGCTTGCTGATATCAATCCGACGATTGAAAATCTTGCTGAGTTTGCGTGGAAAAAGCTCAACGATAAATTCGCCCCGGCCAAACTCCACAGCATTAGCATCTGGGAAAGCGACCGCACCTTCTGCACATACTACGGCTGAGGAAGTCGGATGCGGAGGTGATATTTGGTGGTTTAGTTTGTACTGGGGGTGATTTTCTGTTACACTAACTGCTTCGGTTTTATGGAAAAAATAAATGAACGGGACGGTTGTTTACAAGATATTAGCGGAGCATTTGGTTGACGGCGAGCTGGCGGCCGGGGAGGCCATCGGTATCCGGATTGACCAGACGCTGACACAGGACGCCACGGGTACGACGGCGTTTCTGTTATATGAAAGTATGGGCGCAGGATTGGTCAAAACCGAACTTTCGGTCAGCTACGTTGACCATAATATGTCGCAGTTCGGCCCCGAAAATCACAACGACCATTTATATCTGCAAACAGTCGCGGCAAGGTCCGGCGTATATCATTCACGAGCGGGCAACGGGATATGTCACCAGGTACATCTCGAGCGCTTCGCCCGGCCGGGCGCAACGCTTCTCGGCAGCGACAGTCACACGCCGACGGCAGGCGGTATCGCCAGTTTAGCTATCGGTGCAGGCGGGCTCGACGTGGCTGTAGCAATGGGAGGCGGGCCGTTCTACCTTACGTGTCCGAAGGTGCTGGGCGTTAAGCTGACCGGCGAATTGCCTGACTGGGTCGCTGCTAAAGATGTGATTCTCAAACTGCTTAGCATTCTCAGCACCAAAGGCAACGTCGGCTGGGTCGTCGAGTATTTTGGCGACGGAGTTGAAACCCTGTCAGTGCCGCAGAGGGCAACGATTACGAATATGGGAGCGGAACTCGGAGTAACGACGAGTATTTTTCCCAGCGATGAACAGACCCGAAAATTTCTGGCTGCGCAAAAAAGAGAAGAGATTTATGAACCTCTTACCGCTGATGAAGATGCAAAGTATGACCGCGTGATTGAGCTCGACTTATCGCAGCTCGAACCGTTAGCGGCGTGTCCGTCGTCGCCTGATAATATCAGGACGATTTCGCAAATCGCTGGTATGGCGGTCGGTCAGGTTGTAATTGGAAGCTGTACGAACTCGAGCTTTACCGATTTAATGACGGTCGCGCAGATTCTAAAGGGCAATCGGATAAATCGCATGGTCGAGCTTGCCGTCGCTCCGGGCAGCAGGGAAGTTTTGAATATGTTAGCGGCCAACGGCGCCTTAGCGGATATGATAAGCGCCGGTGCGCGGATTTTAGAATCGGCCTGCGGGCCCTGCATCGGCCAGGGATTTGCGCCGGGCGATGACGTAGTGACACTGAGGACATTCAATCGCAATTTTGCAGGCAGGACAGGAACGAAAAACGACAAGGCGTATTTAGTCAGTCCGGAAGCAGCCGTGGCCGCGGCCCTAACCGGACAGATTAACGACCCGAGAAAACTGCCGGAACTGCTCGGGATAAATTATCCGAAGGTCACTCTGCCGGAGCATTTTGTTATTGACGACAGTATGATAGAAAAACCCTTATCTTCGGACGAGGCAGCGAAGGTAGATGTGCTGCGCGGCCCGACCATTGTCGTACCGGAATCGCCGAAGCCGCTGCCGGATAGACTCGCTGGGCAGGTACTGATTAAAGTCGGCGATAAGATTACAACCGACCATATTATGCCGGCCGGTGTTTTTCTCAAACTTCGCTCTAATGTGCCGGAATATGCGAAGGTGGTTTTTAACTGTTTCAATGAGCCGGACTCGGCGACTTTCGCCGAGCGGGCGCTGGAACTTAAGAAGACTGGTATCGGCGGCGTTATAATTGCGGGCGCCAGCTACGGCCAGGGTTCCAGCAGGGAGCACGCGGCCTTGTGCCCGATGTATCTCGGTATCCGGGCGGTGCTCGCTAAATCTATCGAGCGAATTCACAAGGCCAATCTAATCAATTTCTGCATTGTCCCGATTGAGTTTGCAGACCCTGCCGACTACGACAGGATAAACAGCGGCGATGAGTTTGAAATTGCCGGACTGCTTGAAGCGATTAGGGATAAAGACGAAGTAACAATCACTAACAAGAATCGCAATTTCGACTTTACCGGAAAATTGAATCTGTCGCAGCGCGACAGGAAGATTCTGGTTTCAGCGGGACTTCTTAATTACACGCGCAGGGATGCGAGTGGCAAATAAAATCATTACAATTTTCGGAACGGGCAGGGCTAAAAGCGGCGAAGAGATTTTCGACCTTGCGCAAAGGACGGGCAGGCTGCTGGCTGAAGCCGGCTTTGTCATTGCCAACGGCGGTTACGGCGGGACGATGCTGGCCGCAGCTAAGGGCGCACGCGAAACCGGCGGTGAGGTAATCGGAGTAACGTGCTCAGCATTCAGCAGCAAGGCAAACGAATATATCAGCAGAGAAATTGTAACAGCCTCACTCGATGAAAGGCTGGATAAGCTGATTGAGCTGGGAGAGGGTTTTTTGGTTCTGCCCGGAGGAACGGGAACACTGCTGGAATTGGCAAAGGTGTGGGAGCTGAAAAATAAGGGGTTTTTACAGCAGGGCAAACCGGTTATAATCATAGGCGATTTCTGGAAAGAGCTTTTAAATACAGTCAGCCGTGATGACGCCGGCAGCACAGGATATATTGAACAGGCAGACGGACTTGAAAAGGCCGTCGCCTTGCTGAAAGCTCGGTTATCCTGAAAGCCGGGTGCCTGTGGGAGTTTGATATGATTAAGCGCGTTACATTATTGATTTTGCTGATGGCTGCTGGTGCTTTTGCAGAAGAAGAACCGCTAAAGCCCGTCCCGGGCGCAGTCGAAAAGCCGCTTTTGCGCGACGGTTTTGTATTGATGGGCATTGACGGCAGGATGGTTGCCCGCGAAGACAAGTGGTTTTTCGAGCCGGACAGGGACGTGAGCGACGGCAGAACTGTATTCGTAGCCGGCTCGAAAATCGAAATGATGCCTTCGGCGGGCCTGGAGAAAATGGTTGCCGATATTGCTGATAATCCAGGAAGAAGCTACAGGCTTTATAACGCGATAATAACGGTCTATCGCGGAGAAAATTATCTGTTCTGCGATTATTTTCTGCCGCTGGCCGAGGCCGATACTGACATTGGACAAGCCCCTGCCGGACCGAATGAGCCGACGATTGAAGTTATGATAAATGAACCCAACGATGTAGTGGTGATTCCGCAGGAAATCATCGACAAGCTCAAAACACGGCGCATCATTCGGCCGGAGAAAATGAAACAGGGTTTCGAGCTCAAGCAGGATTCGATTCTGGCCGAGCGGACCGGCTTTATAAAACAAACGCCCGAAGGCGGGTGGGTTTTCCAGTTTGATGCCCTTGGCAGGAATACATCTGAGGTCTCACTCGAGCTTCTGCCCTGTCAGGTCCTCGAGGCCGCTCAATATAAAAAGGCTGTCGCCGTGAGGCGCGCACGTTTTAAGGTTTCGGGTATAGTGACAAAATATCAGGGCAGATATTACCTTCTGCTGCAGACTGCCAAACGTGCTTACGGTTATGGCAACTTCGGCGGATAAAATTAGCCACAGAGAACAAAGAAAATAAAAAATAATGAAAAACGAATTGAACTATCTTCTGGTTTCATACGACCAGCCGAATTTTCAGGAAAACTTGAACAGAGCTTTCCTGTCTAAAGCAGGAATGTCACATTTTGGTTTAGGTCCAAAGCACATTGAAAACAGGCAAATAGTTGAAACTATATTGAGGGACGTTGTAGAAAAAGGGAATGAAGCACTAAAGTATCCAAATAAAGCTGTTATAAGACATACAAAAAAATATGATGGTATCCAATTAACCCCAGAACAATTTAGAGTTGGCCAAGAAGATTTAAAAAAGGCACATGAGCAAATTGATGCGGAACTGTTGAGTTCGATTCGAAAATCAATCAAAAATGTAAAAAGATATCAAAAAGAAATTTTCATAGGAAATGACAAAAAATGTTCAGGTGGTACAGGAATAAAATACACACCGATTAATAGTGTTGGTATTTGCGTCCCAGGCGCGTCAGCGCCGCTGCCCTCGACTGTCATTATGTGCGTGGTTCCGGCGCAAGTTGCGGGCGTCAAACGAATCGTAGTTATTTCTCCGCCCCGGTTTAGCAATAGTATCCACCCCGTAACACTTGCAGTTTGTTATGAGCTTGGTATTAAGGAAGTTTATCGAATTGGCGGTGCACAAGCTGTTGCTGCACTAAACTTTGGGACTGAGACAATTGACCGTGTTGACAAGATAGTCGGTCCGGGTAATCAATGGGTTCAAACAGCCAAGCAGTTGGTTTTTGGTGACGTTTCAATTGACTCAATTGCCGGACCAAGTGAGGTTTTGATAATCGCAAATGAGACTGCTAATCCGGCCTGGATAGCTGCGGACATGCTCAGCCAGGCCGAGCATGCCCCCGGCTGTGCGTATTTGTTCACTGTCTCACGAAAAATTGCGGAAGAAGTTATCGCAGAACTTGAAAAACAGGTTGACCAGTTGAAACGCAGAGATGAAACAATCGCATGTCTTAAGAAATCAAGCGCTGTAATTGTTTTTGGGGATATGGACGATTTGATTCAGCAAGCCAATGACTTTGCGTCCGAACATTTGCAGATTCAGTGCGGTGACGAAAGCAACAAAATCGCTGATAAGATAAAAAATGCCGGGGCAATTTTTATAGGTGACTATACGCCTGTCGCAGTAGGCGATTACTGGGCCGGGCCGAGCCATACCCTTCCGACAGGCATAAGCGCTAAATTCTTCAGCGCGCTGACAAGCAATGACTTTATCAAGTCGATAAGTATCATCGAATACGACAAAAAGAAACTGCTCGAAAGTGCGGATGATATAATTCGACTGGCCGAGGCTGAGGGACTGGACGCCCACGCACGAAGTGTTCGGATTCGAATGCAGTAGCACCCCTGTAAATAAACAGTGTAAATCTGTGTTAATCCGTGTCTAAAACTTACAGTGTTAATCTGTGTCTTTTTCGTTTTGTTAGATGCTCTTAGAAATTGCGTTCTATAAAACCGGTATCGACGGTTCCCTTTACGAACAGATTGTGTGAAAGTATATCAAGGCAGGCGGGGATTGTCGTCTTTAACGGCTCAATAATGAATTCACTAAGGGCGCGTTTGGTGGTTTCGATGGCCTCGGCGCGGTTCGGGCGATGCACAATCAGTTTGCATATCATCGAATCGTAATTCGGCGAGACTGTGTAGCCCTGGTAAACGTGGGTATCGATACGCACGGCCGGCCCGCCAGGCGGGATGTATCTGGTAATAGTGCCGGGGCAGGGTGAGAAATTATTTTTCGGGTCCTCGGCATTGATGCGGCATTCGATGGCACAGCCGCTGTGCTTGATGTCACGCTGGCTCAGTTTCATCTTCTCGCCCGACGCAATCCGAAGCTGCCATTTAATCAGGTCATGGCCGGTCACCATCTCGGTAACAGGGTGTTCGACCTGAATGCGGGTATTGACCTCGATGAAATAAAAATTCTTGTTCTTATCGAGCAGGAACTCGACTGTAGCGGCGTTGGTGTAGTTTGCTTCTTTAATTATGGCAAGGGCAGATTCGCACAGCTCGTTTCGGTCCCGCTCATCGAGCACAGGACACGGGGACTCTTCAATCATTTTCTGGTGTCGCCGCTGAATCGAGCAGTCCCTCTCATAAAAGTGCAGGGCATTGCCGTGCTCATCTGCGAGCACCTGTACCTCGACGTGTCTCGGCTCGACGATAAGTTTTTCCAGATAGACGCTCGGATTGCCGAAGGCGGCCTGCGCCTCAGCCTGCGCCGCAGCAAATGCCTGTCGGAAACTAATATCGTTATGCACTGCACGCATACCTCTGCCGCCGCCGCCTGCCGCGGCTTTTATGATAACCGGATAGCCGAGTTTGCCTGCGAGCTTCAGGGCCTCGGTCTCGTCGCTTATAGCCCCTTCGGAACCGGGTACGACCGTAACGTTAGCCTTTTGAGCCAACTTCCGTGCTGCAACCTTATCACCAAGGAGCCGCATTGCCTCGACGCTCGGCCCAATGAATTTAATTCCGCAGTCGTGACAGATTTGCGCGAACTCGGCATTCTCTGCCAGAAAGCCGTAGCCCGGATGTATCGCATCGACGTCGGCGACCTCAGCGGCGCTGATAATCGCCGGAATATTAAGATAACTTTTTGCCGGAACAGCCGGGCCAATACAGATAGCTTCGTCGGCAAGTTCGAGATACGGGCTATTGGCGTCGGCCTCGGAGTATATGGCGATGGCGGCGATACCCAGCTCGTGACAGGCGCGAATAATCCGCAGGGTAATTTCGCCGCGGTTAGCTATGAGTATCCTTGAAAACATTTCTCGCCTTTGAATATCTGTGGACTTAGTCGGGCTTGACTCTGTACAGCACCGTTCCGTATTCGACGGCCTGACCGCTCTGGATACATACCTCGGTGATAGTTCCTTCGGCCTCAGCCTTGATTTCGTTCATTACTTTCATTGCTTCGATGATGCATACCACGGTTGATTGAGTAACTTTAGAGCCGACCTCGATGTAAGGTTCAGCGTCGGGATTCGGAGTTGCATAGAATGTTCCAACCATCGGAGCTTTGATTTCTATAAGGTCGGAAGCTTTTTCCGCCTCCTGTTCACCGCCCGCCTTCGGCGCAGCTGGGACGGCGGCGCCGGTCGATACGGCCGGTGTCATCATAGGTACAGCAGTGACTTGGGGCGGCTGCGGCTGTGCACGCTTGAGAACGATTTTCTCGTCGCCTGATTTAACCTCAATTTCGACAAGGTCGTTTTCCTTCATTATTTCAAGGAGCTGCTCTATCTTTTTGAGGTCAGATTGCTTTTCTGACATTCCCTGTTCCTTTCCCGAATTACCTCAAAATTAAGGTTGTAAGTATAGCCGCAGGCCGACCAATTGGCAAGGCTTTTGAAACGGGATTAACAACGAGGTTTCGGCGGCTCAAGGACCTGGTAATGTATGTCATATCAGCGTAAGAAGTAAATAGGTCACGACCGAAGAGATTAATGGGCTGATAATCCACATCGACAGAATTTTCCTTACCACCTTGTGCGTTGCTATAAACTTGTGGCCGCTGTCGGCGCTGCCTATACCTATAACTGAGCTTGCGTCCAGCATAACCATCGGCTCGGGCATACCGAAAGCCGATGATAGCAGAAGCAAAGTGCCGATTACTATCCCGTTGATTGCCGCCGCCAGTATCCCCAGAGGAGTTATCTCCTTGCCGACGGTGTCCAGAACTTTTCTAAAGACAAGACCTCCGAAACCGAAAAATGGTGCAATTAAAAGAATCCCCATACCTTTGCCGACTGTCCCCGACCCAACCATGGGACCAACGGCGTTGGCTACGTTGTTGGACCCGATAGAAAAGGCGACGTAGCATCCTGCTGCTACGACAAATAGTTTCAAAAAACGTTCGTGTTTATTTATCCATGGTTTTTTCTCTAAAGGAATAATAAGTTTGCCCAGAATGTACGCGAGCGAGTAAGCCAGAATAGGCAAGATAAGCCAGAAACAAAATATCCTTATCAGCGTGGGAGTATATAGCTGCCGAAAATACAAACCAACGCTGATTAGTGAAAAGACTGTTACTGAGGAAGTGGAGACAGCCACTCTCAAAATATTGGCTATTAAAAGACTTAGTGCCGCCGAGAGTAAAACGACAAGAGTTACTTTTGTACTGATAAAATCCTGAGGAACAATGCCTCTGCTGATTGTATTTACGACCCTGCCGCCTGCTATAAACGCTCCTAACAGGACGAACAAGCCGAATAAAAAAGCAGCCCTTTTTCTGCTGATAACTCCTGCGCCGTAGGGCGCCGCGAAAGCGGGAGACATACCGCTGCCGCCCATATTCATAGCAAAAAATGCGGATAAGATTAAAACAAGGGGTATCATATTATAGGCCTGGTTTCTCCTGCTGCTGTGGTTTTCTCTTCACCGAATCAATAACACTTCCTGAAGACAGAAATAGATTCTATAAAACAAGCCAGCGGTCGGATTCGAACCGACAACCACTAGTTTACAAAACAAGAGCTAAATATTCTTAAAGATACTTGAGATATATACTTCTGTCCATTTCTTTTTTCGACTTGGCGCGTGACTTGACAAAGCTTTCCGAGAAAGCTCCTTCCTGAGCCTTCCCTTGCTCTATAGTATCCATGGCTATACATATAGCTGTGTATACTCTCCTCGTATAAGGAACAAAAAGAGAAATGATGGAGTACAGGATCAAAATTCGCATATAACTTATTTGTCAGATTTGGCGAAGAGTGTTCATCAAAACCAAGCAGGAAGAAAATGATGGAGGACTCTTTTTATCTTATTATAAAAAACACTGTGTAAAGGTGGTAGCGAAAATCTGATCTTAGCTTCTGATACTACATCGGTGATGCCTAACTCCTCAATTAAACGATTCAAACGATGACATTCGATGCCAAGCATTCTTGCGACAAATTGCTCAGATGGATTTAAAAAAGAGGTAAAGGTCTTAGTAATAATCCTTCGTCTTACTTCGTCAAGGGTAGGCAATATTTCTTTTGGGTAAGGCTCAGAATCGGCGAATATAATGTTGTAAGGTAACGTATCTAGTTGAATTTCTTTTCCCAAAGTTAATTTGTAGGCACGTTCTATAGCACTAGCAAGTTCACGGACATTGCCAGGCCAAGAGTAATTCAGAAGAAGCTTCTTGGCGTCCGAGCTTAGAATTTTGTCCGAACCGCCATAAAAGGCCTCTTGTGCCAGGAAGTGTTCCGCCAAAGATACAATATCTTCCTTTCGCTCCCGTAGTGGTGGATCCTCGATAACTACTACGTCCGGAAAGTAGAATCCGGTGCTAAGTTCTTCCAGCCTAACATTAGGACTACCTAACCCTCCGATGATCGTGTATACTCTCAAGGAATCACTGTTGTCTTCATAAATCCCTCGATAGATAGTAGCTTGGCCGGTTATCTCTGCCAAAACATCAAATGCATAGTCGATATTGTGCTGCAAACTTTTGACATTAGCTATTAGTTTTTTCCCGCCGACAACTATGCAGGCAGCTGCTTTGGCAGTAGATAAATCGAATTTGCTGGCAAGCATTGTCTGCTCTAAGCTATTCTTCACTGCCTTCGATATTGCAAACTTGTCATCAAATTCATCCACTTCAGTTAGGCCCATTATCGCACATCCGCCGGACTCCATAATGCTGTGATACTTTACAGAATCAAAAGAAATATACTGGCTGCTCAGAACACTAATCCTGTTGAAAATATCAAACAGATTTGCAACAAAGCTATTTATACTGGACCAGAATAACTTTGTTGTCATTCTTAGGTACATCTTGTTGAGGCTATTGTTGTCTACAATGATAAGAGGCGATATTTCCCCTTCAGTCGCCATTTGGGTTAACTCGATAGCAACTTTGTATGCATTTTCGGCTACCAACGGGCAACCGACTTTACCTGCCGCAGGTAAAGTCATAACTACACCCACTTTCCTGCTGGGATTTTCCAATCCTATATATCGGGCGTACCTTTTGGCGGCCTTAATCAAACCGACAACGCTGCCGCTACCGGTTCCACCGCCTGCTCCAAAGCTAATCATTATATGATCAATTTGAGTACCAAATGTTTGTCTCGCAAGGTGCAAAATATCTTGCTTGTACTTCCGAATTGCTTTTGCACCTCTTTCCATGTTCCGCCCCATACATTCTTCGCCTACGTCCATTAAGAACTTTTGGCCGTCTGGAATATCAAGCAAGTCCAGGTCATGGTGACTGGTGTTAACAGCCAGTACTTTCTTATAGCCTAAATCATAGAAGGATTTAACCAATCTTCCACCACACTGGCCGGCACCGATCCAAGCATAGCGGATAGAGCCCTTGATATGGTCCTTCACACCGGATTCCCCCTCAACAGCAGGCTCATATTGCTCCAAATCCAGAACGGGTAGCCATTCGTCGATTGTGAAGCCACTTATATTATCATTGGAGTTTGAATCGATGAAGTCGAAATTGGCGGTAGATGGTTGACCATCTGAGTTTTGGGGGGAGCAGTTGTAGCCTTCTGGGTTCCGGTTGGCTTCGACAGGTTCGGTGACCTCAGACATGTCAGCAATCATGCCGGGATGCCTAGACTTTTTTTCGTTGTTACCCGGCTTTGCTTCCATTTGACCTCCCTGCATCCAGCTAATGTTGGCTAAACTTCATAGAATGGTGGTTGTTGCTGAATATCAACCGCGAGCATTTAAACAGCACAGTCCTTCCACTTAGGGGCTGACTGCCTAATAAGCAGATTTCACCAACTACGCTACGCCGAGACATTGACAAAAAGTTGGCGCTAGCCTCTGGCCTTCGAAGATAAACACAATAATTATTTGTAAATAACCAAGCCTTGATTAACTGACGCCAACAGCCATGCAACTCCTGAGCTCTTCCAACCTGGTAGTCGGGCTATCCAATCCACCGATGATTGTGTAAGCCCTTAACGAGTTCCTGTTGTCTTCATAAATGCCTCGGTGGATTGTGGCCTGGCCAGTTATCTCTGAAAAGACATCAAAAGCATAATCAATATTGTCCTGTAAGCCTTTGACATTGGCCATCAATTCTTTACCACCGACAAAAACACACCCAGCGAGTTTGGCTGTGGACAAATTAAATCCGCCGGCAAGCAGAGTTTTCCCAAGATTCTTTTTGACGGCTTCAGATAAGGCGAATTTGTCCTGGAACTTGTCGACTTTGGTCAAACCCATTATTGTGCATCCACCTGCCTGCATAATGCTGTGATAGTCAACCGGATCAAACGAAGTGTAGGAGCTATTCAGGGCACTAAGTCGGTTGAAGATATCAAAAAGGCTTGCGACAGTGTTATTTATGCTCGGCCAGAATGACTTTACCGTCATTCCTGGATACATCTTGTTGATCTTGTCATTGTCTACAATGATAAGTGGTGAGATTTCGCCTTTTCTTGCCATCTCGCTTAAGCTGCTTGCCACCCTATAGGCATTTTCAGCTACCAATGGGGAGTTGGCTTCGCCCACTGTTGGCAAAGTCATAACTGCGCCCACCTTCCTATTGGGATTTTCCAATCCTATGTGTCGGGCGTATCTTTTAGCAGCCTCAATCAATTCGACAACGCTGCCGCTACCGGTTCCGCCACCTGCTCCAAAGCAGACCATGATATGGTCAATTTGAGTACCAAATAACTCCCTGGCAAGGTGCAGAATTTTCTGTTGATTCTCCTGAACGGCCTTTTCGCCTCTTTCCATGTCTTTGCCAGCGCCTTTTTCTCCTATGTCCATTAAGTACTTTTGAGCATCTGGAATATCGAGCAAATCCAAATCATTGTGAGTGGTATTGACGGCCAGTACTTTCTTATAGCCCAGATCATAGAAAGACTTTACCAGTCTACCACCACATTGGCCGGCACCGATCCATGCATAGCGTGTAGAACCCTTGATTTTGTCTTTGACACCAGTTTCTTCCTCGAAATTAGGCTCATATTGCTCCAAATCCAGGATAGGCAACTCTAACGTTTTCTCGTCAGGTTTGTTTTTTAATGTTTTAGCTGGTTGTTTTCCCATTTTCGTTTCTCCTAAGTCTAATTCTTTATCAATCTTTTTATTTTGGCAGCTTGGTTTTTAAGCAATCACAATGAAGTTAAAAACAAGACGGTTATTCATCGACTTGTTAAGAGGCAAGGATAATTTATTCCTGGTTTTTTCTAACAAAACCCCATCTAATTGGTTGTATTGTAACTTTGCGAGTATATTGGCCATGATGCTTCGGTAGATTTGGGTCCGATAGTATCTGAACTATATAATAATGTCGTTTACAAATAAGACTTCGCTGTTCTCTGAAAGAACCGGTCGGCGACAATTGGCAAGCCTTCAACCAATGAAAGGAAGAAGCATCAGATTAGCAAATCCTTGGCAAATGGTCAGTTAGGCACTGATAGAAAAGAATTGTCTCCACATGTCGAGGTTAAAAGTAGACAGCCAGCGGTCGGATTCGAACCGACAACCACTGGTTTACAAAACCAGAGCTCTGCCATTGAGCTACGCTGGCTACAAAAGATGATAGTAAATCAAAAAAACCCAATAGTCAACGAGATGGTTACAATAATTAAACAAAATTGTAATTTCTTGCGACATCGCTACAATTTTGTTAGTATTAGCAGCCATAATATATTTCAAGGCTATAGTTATGAAAACCAAGCCGGACAAAGAATTTGAGCTTCTAAGCGAAATAGCCACCGCATTCGCCGAGTCTCTCGACCTCGAGCAGACCCTCAAGTCTATGCTCAAATCACTTGATACCCATCTGAAACTTCGCAGGGGCACGATTACGCTTTTGGATCCGGAGGCTGAGACTATCAATATCAGGGTCGCTCACGGCCTCAGCGCTAAATCGATGAGCAGGGTCAGCTACCGTATCGGCGAAGGTGTTACCGGGGCGGTAGTGCAAAGCGGTGAGCAGATTGTAGTGCCGGATATTTCCAAAGACCCGCGCTTCCTGCACCGTACCCGCGAGCGTAAAGCCGCCAAAGGCAGAAAGACCGCTTTCTTCTGTGTCCCCGTTAAACTCGAAGGCAGCACTATCGGTACTCTTAGCGTCGATAGGGAAACGACGCGGGCTGAAGATTTCGAGGCCGATGTTCGCCTGCTGAATGTCATCGCCACAATGGTCGCACAGGCCGCAAAACTAAATAAGATGCTCGAGTCGGACCGCAAACGATGGCGCGATGAGAACCTGCGGCTAAGACAGGAATTAAGAGCCCAGTTCAATGTGCACAATATGGTCGGCACAAGCAACGCCGTAAAAGAGGTCTATCGCCTCATCGAGCAGGTCGCCGACAGCAATGCCACCGTAGTCATTCGCGGCGAAAGCGGAACGGGCAAAGACCTCGTCGCCCACGCCATCCATTATGCAAGTCCGCGCGCAGCTAAGCCTTTTATTAAAGTCAACTGCACCGCTCTGCCCGACACGCTCCTCGAAAGCGAGCTGTTCGGACACGAAAAAGGCTCATTCACCGGCGCCACCGAACGAAAAATCGGAAGGTTCGAGCTGGCCAGCGGCGGTACTATCTTCCTCGACGAAATCGGCGACTTCTCTTTGAACCTCCAGGTCAAGCTGCTGCGGGTAATACAATTCAAGGAATTCGAAAGAGTAGGCGGAACAAAAAGCATAAAGACCAACGTGCGAATCATAGTCGCCACCAACAAAGACCTCGAAAAACAAATAACCGAAGGCCTGTTCAGGGAAGATTTGTATTACCGCATTAACGTCTTTCCAATCTTCCTGCCGCCCCTGCGAGAAAGAAAAGACGATATTATGCTGCTCGCCGATTTCTTCCTCGAACGAATCGCCGCCGAGAACGGCAAAAAAATCTCGCGCATTTCCACCCCAGCCATCGAGATGCTGACCAGCTACCACTGGCCCGGCAACGTACGCGAGCTGGAAAACTGCATCGAACGGGCCGTCCTGCTCTGTGACGGCCAGGTCATTCGCTCCGAGCATCTGCCGCCTTCGCTCCAGATGATTGGCAAGACCGAATCGGTCGGCAAAAGCTCGTTCGACGAAATCATCGCGAATAAGGAGCGCGAACTTATCGTCGACGCCTTGAAAAAGACCGGCGGCCGACAGCGAAAGGCCGCGACCGAGCTCGGCCTGACCGAGCGTATCCTCGGATACAAAATCAAGAAGTACGGCATCCTCCCGAAATTACTTTCGTAAGTGGAAAATGTGGCCAATAGAAATTCTTGTAATTAGAACTTAAGTCCTTAAAATTAGGCTCGGCTGTCTTTGCCAAAAAGCCGATTTATATAATGGCTTATAGACGCGAGGTTTACACTTATTTATAGTCTCTCTAAGCTTTATTATGCCTAAATATATAGATTTATTCGCGGGTTGTGGAGGATTATCTCTTGGTCTATTTAACTCCGGTTGGGAGGGTCTTTTTGCTATTGAAAAGGATGAAATGGCTTTCGAGACATTAAGACATAACCTAATAGAGAGAAAAAAGCACTTCAAATGGCCCATTTGGCTTACGCAAGAAAATCACGAAATTGATGAAATGATTTCCAAGTATGAGGAGGAGCTTAAAAAGCTCCGGGGGAAAGTTGATCTGGTTGCAGGTGGTCCCCCTTGTCAAGGATTTTCAATGGCAGGCAAAAGACGGCAACAAGATGCCCGTAACAAGTTAATACACTCGTACATAACGTTTGTAAAATTAGTTAAACCTCGAATCATATTATTTGAAAATGTAAAAGGCTTTACTTTAAGTTTTAAAAAAAATGGCGAAAAAAGCGAGCCTTATTCAAAAGTGGTACTAGATGGATTAAAGAAGGTGGGTTATGAAGATTCAATAGGTAAAGTAATAGATTTCCAAGAATTTGGTGTGCCACAAAGAAGGGAACGTTTCATTATAGTTGGAACTTTAGATGATAAAGCTGACGAGTTTTTTGACAAACTTTTTCGCAAGAAAAGCAAGTTTTTATCTTCGAAAGGGCTTAGGTCGAGAATTGGAGTGGGGGCTGCAATTTCGGATATAGAAAAAAGAAATGGGACAGTTGATAGTCCAGACAGCAAAGGATTCAAAGCGGGTGTTTATCGTAAAGCACGAAATAATTACCAAAGGTTGCTTAGTGGATTTAATAACGGTGATTCAATACCTGATAGCCACCGTTTCGTAAACCATTTTAGTGAAACCGTTAGTATATATAAAAGCTTATTAAGAGAGGCTGAACGGGATATTCCTGTTAGTCCCAAATTAAGAAAAAAATTAGGAATAAAGAAGCGAGATATCAAGGTTTTAGACAGAGCCAAGCCTTCACCTACATTGATGAGTATCCCTGATGATTATTTACACTACAGTGAACCAAGAGTGATGACAGCGAGAGAATATGCAAGGATACAATCTTTTCCAGATTGGTACGCAATCAAGGGTAAATATACAACAGGCGGTGACAGGAGGAAAAACGAGGTGCCACGTTATACACAAATTGGAAATGCTATTCCCCCTTTGTTTGCTGAATATGCTGGGAACATTCTAATGGAGTTAATAGTGTAAATGAAAAAACTGGATCCAACGAAATTCAGGATTAGTTCAGCGTTAAAAACAATCATCGGCAAAGAACTTATTACTGATGATTTTATCGCAGTTTTCGAGTTAGTTAAAAACGCTTTCGATGCATATGCTAAGCGAGTAGATATAATTTTTGAAAATTTATGTTCCGATGATCCAGAACAATTTCCAAGGTTGTTCATTAAAGACAATGGCAAAGGGATGGACGAAACAGATATCGTAGAAAAATGGCTTTTTGTTGCCTATTCTGCCAAGAGGGATGGAACGGAAGATTACAGAGATAGGATACGTTCGACAAGAGTCCATGCAGGATCTAAGGGAATAGGACGGTTTTCTTGTGATAAACTTGGGAGCGATATAATTCTCTATACAAAAAAGAGAAAAGACAAAAGCTTTAACAAGCTCGAGATAAATTGGGCAAGTTTTGAAAAAGATTCTAAAAAAGAATTCATCACGATACCTGTCAAATATGATACTGTCAAAGAGGTACCACATGGAAATTTCAATCACGGTACAATAATAGAAATTACTGGTCTCAGAGAAAAATGGAACAGGGACAAACTTATAAAACTTAGGCGATCTCTTGAAAAACTAATTAATCCAAACCAAGAAAATGACCCACGAGGATTTTCGATTTATCTCGCCGTTAAAGATGAACTGGAAAATGACAAAAAGGAAAAAAGTAAAGGAGAAACACGCAAGGTAATAAACGGTAGAATAGAAAATAAGATATTTGAAGACCTCGGCATCAAAACCACAAAAATTGATGTTGTTATTCCCGGTAATGGCAAAACTGTCGGGACAGTCCTAGAGGATAGGGGAATATTGATTTATGACATTGTTGAAAGAAATCCATATAAAGGCATACTTGAAGATATCAAGGTAAGCTTGTTTGTGCTTAATAGGTCGGCGAAGATGCTTTTTACAAGAAGCATGGGCCTTCATGCAGTAGAGTACGGATCAATATTTTTGTATAAAAATGGATTTAGGATATATCCATTTGGTGAACCAGGTCAGGATACACTTAAAATAGATCATAGGAAACAACAAGGTCAAGCCCGTTTCTTCGGAACACGAGACCTTATTGGTAGGATAGAGATAAACGGACATAATCCCGCTTTCCAAGAAACAAGTAGCCGTGACGGAGGGTTAATACGTAATGATTCATATAAGAAGTTAGAGGAGTTCTTTGTTGAACATGCGTTGAAGAGATTAGAAAAATACGCCATAGGAGTGATCAAGTGGGGCAATGACGGTGACTTATTGGACCATGAAAAACTTGACCCAGCCGAAATGAAGAAAAAGGTATCCGATATCGTATACCATTTAACGAGATCCGAAAATGTAGTTGACATCAAATACGACCCAAAACTCATTGACATATTACAAGATAGAACCGAAAAGAGTCTTAAAAATATCCTCGAGAATCTCAATAGGTTAGCTGAGCAAACCGACAATCAGTTGATTGCCAAAGAGACCCGCAGGGCAAGAAGGCAATATAAGTCACTCCTAAAAGCGAAAGAGGAAGCTGAAAAAAGCGAGAAGACCGCTAGGAAAGAAGCCAAAAGAGCTAAGGAAGTTGCAAAACAGCGGGAGACTCAAAACCTGTTTTTGAAAGCGGCTATACCTCATGATGTGAAGTTCCTTGACAACCTGTGTCATTCTATAGGTATGTACGCGGATAGTATGCATGGCGATATAAGAGATATATTATCAGAAACAAAGAAAAAACAAATGAACAGGGATGTTATCATAAATGCGATTAAAAACATAAGCTATCATTCAAATACAATTACTTCGTTGTCCAAATTTGTGTCAAGAGCTAACTTCAGGTTTGAATGTGCAAGGATGAGAAAAGACCTAATTCTCTTTATAAGAGAGCACTTATTAAATGTAGCTTCAGAAATTTATAAAAAAGAAATAAATATCAAATTTGCTAACGAGACTAAAGGGAGCTTCCTTTGCATGTTTAGGCCGATAGAGATAACAATACTTATAGATAACCTGATAAGCAATTCAATAAAAAACAAGGCAAGAGATTTCATTGTGAATATAATATCGCTAACAAACGACATTTTAGAGATTACTTTTTCAGACGATGGAAGAGGCGTGCCTGACTCAGTCAAAAGTTCTCTCTTTGAGGAAGGAGTAACGACAACAAGCGGTTCAGGACTTGGATTATATCATGTGAAAGAAATTATTACAGGAATGAAAGGTAATATAGAATACAATGCTGATTATAAGAATGGGGCACAATTTGTAGCTACATTTAGGAGGGAATTATGAGTTTGGACTATAAGATTCTATGGATAGACGATAATCCTACGACTATCAAAAGTAAAGTAGGTCAAATCAAAACTTTCTTAGAAGAACAAGGCTTTAGGTCAGGAATAAGCGTAATTGAGAGCGGAGATAATATCGAAAAATACCTATCAGACCCTCTTTTAGATTTAATTGTTACTGATTATAGAATACAGGATGATTTGAATGGGAAACAATTAGCTGAGAAAATACGGAGTTCTGATGCAATGGTTGATATTATCCTGTATTCTCAAGTAGCAGGCACAGATTTATATAAAGAAGTAGGCGCATTAGATGGTGTTTATATTTCAAATAGACCAGAATTGGAAAACAAAATCAAGGAAGTGATTGAAATAACCATAAGAAGAACGCAAAGAGTGAGTAATATGCGGGGCATAGTGATTTCGGAGGCTATTGATATCGAGAACCAAATTGAAAATATTATTTTAGCCTATTACGATACCAGGGAAAAAGAATTGGCTGAAGAATTATTAAGTGGCGATGCCTGTAATGAACTTGGTCCCAAAATAAGATTTCTGAATTCTGCATTGAAGAACATTATCGCATCTATAAAAGATAGTACAGATACAGCAGAGAAAAAGTTATTGCCAGACATAGAAGGTCTACTTAGCAAAGCCAAAAAACTAGAAAACGAAGTCCTTAAACCAAGAAATATGCTTGCCCATGTAGAACATACTATCGATAACAACAAAATTTTCTTAAAAAGCCTTAAGTCTGGATATGAAGACATCAAGATTGATTCGGATTGTTGTAAAAAGATGAGGCAGTTGTTCACGAAACACGCATCAAATCTTATTCAAATCAAAGATTTTCTTTCCAAACGGAATGAGTATAAGAGAAAAAAGTAATAGACTAAAAATAAAATGGTTTAAAAACCAGTTATCCTCTTGGTTTGCATTATATAGACGCAAATTTCCCTGGCGGAATAGATCCAATTCAAAATATCAAATTATAATTTCAGAAATTTTATTACAACGAACCAAGGCTGAAACAGTAGCCAAGTTCTACTCGCATTTCGTTAAAAAGTACCCATCTTGGAAAGTCTTAGCGAAGGCTAAGAGGAGGGAATTAGAAACCTTTTTGAAGCCTGTCGGCTTATGGCGCCAGAGAGCAACGGCGATAAAGAACCTATCGGTAGAAATGGCTAAAAGGAACGGCCGTTTTCCAAAGATCAGGGAAGAGATTGAGAAAATTCCGGCCATAGGTCAATATATTGCGAATGCCGTATTAATGTTTTGTCACGGGCAGAGACAGCCTTTGCTTGATGTCAATATGGCAAGAGTTCTCGAGCGATTTTTCGGACCGCGAAAATTAGCTGATATAAGGTACGATCCTTACCTGCAACAACTTGCCAGAGGAGTCCTTCCGAAGAAAAAATTCAGAGAATTTAACTGGGCGATACTTGATTTTGCAGCATTAATATGTCGTTCTCGAAATCCATTGTGTCCCGAATGCCCGCTTAGAAATAGATGTAAATATGCAAAAAAAAATAAGACAACGCTTGAAAAAATGAAACCTTCAGGTCATCAGTGTTAAGAAATCTGCATTTTTTTCAAACAAATGACGCAGCGGCGAATTCAGCAAAATAACAGGACGCGAGTAATTTGCCCCAAAGGGAAAAACCACACTTTTCCCCTTAAATATTTAGCCCCCTGGCCTTTATCCCGGCGGCTTGTCCCGCCGTAGTTCCTTAGGAACGAAGGCGGAAGCCGGGGGGCCCGATGTCTTATATCGGGACGGAATGGGATATTTCAGCTTTGATGCAAG
>Ga0315549_1001296_pt1 | contig 26342 bp, 30 predicted proteins | sample SalMarSW160200MG_FD_203101 | JGI IMG/M metagenome (GOLD analysis project Ga0315549, IMG submission 203101) | Salt marsh sediment microbial communities from the Plum Island Ecosystem LTER, Massachusetts, United States - Salt Marsh Sediment SW1601-200 ... | reverse complement strand
TATAGATCAAAAAACAGGGAAAACAACTGCCGTCACAGTATACTCTAAAGATATAACAAATCTTAAGAAAATAGAAAAAGAATTAAAGCAACGTGTGACTCAAGCAGCGATGATCTATAAAGTAGGTCAACAAATCAGCAGTGAGCTGGAACTTGGTACGTTATTAACTGAAATTGTCAAAACTGTATGTAAAACATTTAATTACTATAATGTGATGTTATTTTTATTCGATAAGGAGAGGAATTGCCTCGCGACTAAATCCATTGCGGGTGGTTATGCAAATATCTTTTCTAAGGATTATCGCATTCCCATTGGTAAGGGAATGATTGGACGTGCAGCAGAGATAGGGGAAACTCAGGTCAGTGGCGATGTCAGACATAATCCTTATTATTTACGTGGAGGAGTTGAGAAAACAAAATCAGAACTGGCAGTACCAATACTGAGTGGTGAAAATATTATCGGAGTACTCGATATCCAGAGTGATAAGTTCAATTGCTTTAATGACACCGATGTAACTGCTATGAAGACTCTTAGTAGTCAAATTGCCTCAGCTTTAGAGAATGCCCAATTGTATGAATCTATACAAAAAGAATTGAAAGAGAGGATCAAAGTAGAGACAGCGCTTAGAGAAAGCGAAGAGAACTACCGCTTATTAGTAGAGAGTATCAATGATGGAATTACAATTACTTATAATGAGCAGTTAATATTCTTAAATAAAAGATATGCAGAGATACTGGGATATGAATATGATGAATTATTAATGAAAGATTGTAGAAAGGTATTAACGGATAAAGGTTTAGAAATATTAATGGCACGCAAAGCACGACGAGAAAAAGGTGAAGATGTGCCTTCTCGATATGAAACTGTATTCAGGAAAAAAGATGGTACTGAAATTGATATTGAAGCCAATGTGAAAATAATAGATTATAAAGGAGATAAAGCAACTTTTACAGTTATTAGAGACATCACTGAACGCAAGCGGGCAGAAGAAGAGAAACAGGCTATAGAAGCCCAGCTTCTGCAGAGCCAAAAGTTGGAATCCATTGGCACGCTTGCCAGCGGTGTGGCTCATGAGATAAACAATCCTCTCACCGGCATTATTAACTATGGTCAACTCATTTACAATCGGATACAGGACGATTCCCTGAAGGAATTTGCAGATGGTATTATTGAAGAAGGGGATCGAGTTGCTAAGATAGTGCGAAATCTTCTTTCCTTCTCACGTCAGGATAGAGAGAGCCACAGTCCTGCTAATATTAAAGATATCATAGATGCATCCCTTTCGCTTATCGGTTCTGTACTGCGCAAAGACCAGATAACACTTGAAAAGGATATTCCGGAAGACCTACCGCAGATAAAGTGCCGCAGTCAGCAGATAGAGCAGGTAATTATAAATCTTCTTACCAATGCAAGGGATGCACTTAATCAGCGTTATCCTGATTACCATGAGGATAAAATCGTTAAGATCACTGTTCTTCCTTTTGAGATGGAAGGTAAAAGATGGATTAGAACCACTGTGGAAGACCATGGTGGCGGTATACCTCAAGAAATCATAGAACGCATTTTTGATCCATTCTTCACCACCAAACCAAGAGATATAGGTACCGGTCTGGGTCTTTCAGTAAGTTATGGAATAATAAAGGAGCATAATGGGAAATCCTCAGTAGAGAGTGAGCCCGGGAAATATACCCGTTTCCATGTAGATCTTCCCATTAATAATTGACAATTGACCCCGTACAGTCGCAAGCTCCTTATCCCAGAGGGATCTCTTCGAGACGGGGCAGGTAATTGGCAATTGCGGAATTCGGAATGTCGAATGTTGAAAATCCGAAATGCTCATTAGTACTAATTCGCTGTTTTACATTTTTTAATTGAACTTAGGCAATGAATTATAAAATTATTGGAGTTGATAGAATTTTTGCAATATTTACATTGGGGGGTTATTATGGAGAGTAAAATTTTAGTGGTAGATGATGAACCGCTGATACAGGAAGTGTATGAAACTGCTCTTAATAATGCCGGATACTCGGTTGTCACTGCAGGTAGTGGAGAAGAAGCATTAAGAATTTTGAAAAAGGAAAAAATTAATGTTATGTTCCTGGATTTGAAGATGCCTGGAATGGATGGTTTAGAACTATGCCGGAAAATAAGAAAAAGTAACCCTATTGCCTGTATATATGCTATAACAGGGTATGCTTCAATTTTTGAATTGTCGGACTGTAGAGAGGCTGGGTTCGATGATTATTTTAATAAACCGATTGATCTTAGATTGCTTATTAAGACGGCACAGGATTCTTTTGTAAAAATTGACAGATGGAAGAAACGGTAATTTGGATATTAAGGGGGTGTAATAGAATAAGTTGTATATTTGATTATCACATGTTGCTATTAAGCAATTAGTTATGTATTAGATTTGAATATGTTATTTTATTACACCCCCTAAATCTAAGTATATAAGCATGAGATTGGTTTGGTTTCTTAAAAAAAAGTAGGGATATATATAGTTGTGATACATACCGTTGATATTTCTGATATGAAGGTTTCTACTAACAAAGAGGATATTCTGATTACCTACTCTCTTGGTTCATGCATCGGATTAACTCTTTATGATCCTGTAGCTGTCGTTGGTGGGATTATTCATTGTATGCTTCCACTTTCGAAAATTGATCCTATAAAAGCAAAAACTAATCCATATATGTTTACCGATACGGGAGTACAGGCGCTGTTAAAGGCTGTTTTTGATCTGGGAGCAAAAAGAGAGAATTTGATAACCAAAGTGGCGGGAGGTGCAAAGCTACTTGATTCGAAAAATTTATTCAGGATCGGAGAGCGTAACTATACTATTCTAAGAAAGGTGCTCTGGAAGAACAATATCCTTATTGACGCTGAAGATGTTGCTGGATCAAAATCCCGTACCGTTTTACTGTATATGGATACGGGAAAAACAACTATTAAATCAGGTGGGAAGGAGGTGGAGCTATGAATCGCAGAGATGAAATTCTGTCGAAAGTTTCCACAATTCCTGCAATACCGACAGTAATAGCTGAAATCCGTAAACTTCTTGCAGATACAGATGCCAATTTTAAAGAATTATCGCAAGTGATCAAGTACGACCTTGGACTAACAACTAACCTCCTCCGTCTGGCAAACTCGGCTTATTTTGGATTTACAAAATCAGTGAATTCTGTTCATCAGGCTGTCGTTCGATTGGGTACGAAACGGGTTTATGAGTTAGCAGTAGCTGCAGCTGTTGCTCCAATGGCAAAAAGGGCAATAAATGGTTATGATCTTTCTGCTGGAAAGTTGTGGGAGCACTCAGTTGCAGTCGCTATCGGGGCTGAGCAACTTGCATCAGTTTTAAGTATTAATCTACCTGATTATACATTTACAGCCGGTCTTCTATGTGATATTGGTAAGATTATTCTGGGAACATTTGTGGAAGTAAACGCCGAACCAATTATGGCGATGGCATTTAAATTAGGGATTCCATTTGATGTGGCAGAGAGAAGGATTCTTGGGATTGATCACGCTGAAGTTGGAGCAGTTCTACTTGAACGCTGGAATATTCCAGGGTGTATTGTGGATGTAACTCGATGGCATCATAAGCCAGATGGTCTAGAAGGAGATAAACTTGTTGTTGACTTAGTTCATGTGGCTGATGCATTAACCATGATGGGCGGAATAGGAATTGGCAGGGATGGACTTAATTACCGTCCTTCTCCGGAAGTAGCTTCCAGATTAAAATTGACAACCAGGATTAATGAGTTAGTGGTCTGCAAAATTATGAGTGGACTGAATGAATTAAATAATATATTTACTTTAAAAGTAGTGGATGGGAGCAAAAATGGCTCTTAATGTTCTTGTTGTCGATGATTCGGCAGTTGTTCGAGCCGTAATTTCCAAGACATTTCAATTAGCAGGGATTCCAGTTGGTGAGCTTTTCCAGGCAGGTAACGGAAAAGAGGCTCTTGAGATACTTAATAATAATTGGGTAGATTTAGTTTTTTCGGATATAAATATGCCTGTTATGGGTGGCATTGAAATGATTGAGAAAATGTGCGAAGATGGTCTCTTAAAAACGATTCCGGTAATCGTTGTTTCTACCGAGGGGAGTACTACACGTATCGAACAATTAAAGTCAAAGGGTATTAGTGCATATATTAGAAAACCTTTTACACCGGAGTTGGTTCGTAAGGTCGTTGATGATATTATTGGGGGGCAAGATGGAGACTGACCGGAGGAAACTTTTAAGCGAAATATTCTGCGATGCAATTGAGAAATTTGCATTCATGTTTGGAGAACTGGCTGTGAGAGAGGACTTGTACCCTGTCAGTAATGAATATATAAATGCCAGGATGACATTTGAGGGTGAAATGACTGGAGATATAGCCATTGCGGTTCCAGAGAAGATGTGTATGGAGATTGCTGCTAATATACTTGGTGTTAATTCTGATGATGAACAAGCAATGAATCTCGCAATAGATTCTATTAAAGAGGTTTTAAATGTTGCCTGTGGTCAGGTCTTAACCGCAATTGCCGGAGAGAAAACCCTTTTTAATCTTTCCATACCGGAGGTTTCAGAGCTTGATGCATCCGGCTGGACGAAAATGCTAAATAAAACCGAAACGATTGGATTTCTGGTTGATGATTACCCTGTGTTACTATATTTTTCTTTAAATGAATGATGTTAAAAATTGTAACTATTTAGACACTAAAGCACCCTGATATGGTCATTCTGTCCTACTTGCCCGACGAAGACATTCAGGTGGAAGGAGCAGGCAAAGGCATAAATTCTTTAAAATTGCTGATTGATAATTGCTGATTGACAATTAACAATTAAATTATTGAGTTTGTGACTGAACTTTTATGAAAAATTCGTAAATATCAGAATTATCCCTATGAAGAAAATTAAAGTATTAATTGTAGACGATTCGGCTGTAGTGCGTCAGATCTTTTTAAAAGAGTTCTCACGGGATAACGAAATCGAGGTAGTGGGAACAGCACCTGACCCTTATATTGCCAGAGACAAGATAGTCAAATTAAAACCAGATGTAGTTACGCTTGATATTGAGATGCCCCGAATGGATGGTATTACCTTTTTAAGAAAATTGATGCGATTTTATCCTCTCCCTGTCATTGTAGTTTCTTCGCTTACACCGAAGGGTGGAACTCTGGCTCTTGAGGCTATTGAATTAGGTGCTGTGGATGTGATGTCAAAACCGGGAGATGCATATACGGTTGGTGATATGTCGGTAAATCTTATTGACAAAATCAAGGCAGCCGCTCGTGTGAAAGTAAGGAGGAAAATAAAGGATACTCACAAAATTTCTGTGCATAGGTAAAAACTGTCGTTGACACGAACCACCAATAAGATTATTGCTATAGGAGCATCTACCGGCGGTACCCAGGCACTTCAAGAGGTACTAACGGCTATGCCCGGAAACTCTCCCGGTACAATAATCGTTCAGCATATGCCGGAACACTTTACCCGTGCATTTGCCAACAGGCTGAATGATATTTGTGCTATGGAGATAAAGGAAGCTAAAGATGGTGAATCTGTTATTCCCGGAAAAGCTCTTATTGCCCCAGGAAATTATCATATGCTCCTAAGGCGATCTGGTGCCAGGTACTACGTACAAGTCAAAAGTGGACCATTGGTTTGCCGGCAGCGTCCCTCTGTGAATGTCCTCTTTAAGTTTGTAGCTCGCTATGCTGGAAGAAATGCTGTGGGTGTTATTATGACCGGTATGGGTAGTGATGGTGCTGAAGGTCTTCGTGAAATGAAGGATAACGGTGCCAATACCATCGCACAGAATGAAGCCAGTTGCGTTGTATTCGGTATGCCGAAAGTAGCCATTGAATTAGGCGCTGTTGACAAGATTGTTAGCCTATATATGATTCCGGAACAGATATTACGGATGATAGAAAGTGCATAATCGAAATAGTGAACCAAATGGAGGGGATAATAGAGTCAAATAAGTTAAAAATAGTGAAAGTTAAAATTGGTGCATGGAGTAGTATAAGTAGAGAAATTATTTCCAGAGAGGAAAAATATTCCTGCTATAAAAATATAAAATTGCTTCCAAAAACAATATGTATCTGAACTAAATGGAAATTAGCGAAGCAGTGATATCTTTTATTATAAATTCACTAAAGAATCTGAAATTTATTTCTGGCACATAGTTTGTCTTATAATAATGAAGGATGAGAATATTCAAAAAAGTGATTTTACCGTTTTTTATGCCAATTGATTGAGCCCCGATTTCATCGGGAAGACATTATCAGAATGAGTAGAAAATACACTTTGACTTCCTGTCTTGAAGGATGGAGATGTTTAAAATGGCATTTTTTCTTTTACAGTTGAATCAAGAATGAATGGGAATATTAAATGGATATAGAGAAAAATCATTCTCCTGAATATTACCGTGACAAAATTCAGTCTTTAACAAATTTACCAACCCTACCAATAATTGCAACAGAGATCCTCAGGATTACACGAGAAGACAAGCTCTCGGTTAACCAGATATTGCCTATTATTGAAAAAGATCCACCTCTGACAATGAAGGTTCTAAGAATTGCTAATTCTGCTTATTACGGGCTCAGGAGAGAAATAAAATCAATACGGCATGCTATTGTTGTTATTGGGTTGCGTGAACTAAGTAATATCGCTGTAAGCTTCTCATTAATAAAAGAATTAAGCATCGATTTTGAAGGTTATCATTTTCAATGGAAAGAATTCTGGAAGCACTCAGTAGCTTGTGGATATGTTGCACAGTCATTGGCTGAAGAGCTGGAATTTCCTACATTAAGTAATGTGTATATTCTCGGACTTTTGCACGATATAGGGAAATTAGTTCTTTATCGTATTGAACCGGAACTTTATATTGAATCTCTTGAAAATGCAAGCCGCAAGCAATGTTCTATTTATCTTGCTGAGCAAGAAGTTTTTGGTATTACTCATTCAGATATAGGTAAGTGGACTGCTGAGAAGTGGAGAATGTCTGAGGAGATAATTAATACAATAGGTTTCCACCATAATCCTGACCAGGTACAAAATTCCGAATTCAAAATATGCGTATCTCTAATACAGGTAGCGGATATGGTGTGTAATTTTTACAATATGAACTTTGGAACGGAGTATATTCCTTCAAATCCTCCGGAAGAAGCAGGATGGAAAATTCTGCAGGATGTATTTAAGGATATGAAAGGGATAGAATTTGAGGAATTTATAAAAGGAATCGAAAATGAACTTAAAACAATCAGGGAAATGGTTAATCTGTTACAAACTTAGGAAAAGTGTCCGAATTGAGCAGTTTTGATATAAACCTCAATGTTAAAAGTTTACTACGGAAAAACACGGAATATCACAGAAAAGGATAAAAAATGAGCAAGTTGCTATATTCACCCCGTGTAATAATCAATGCAAGGATAATGGCTAATAAAAAATGGAAAAATATTACACGGGGTAAACGAGCTATTACACAGGGTAAAGATTTAACCTATCAAATTATAGGAGCAGGATAGGAAGTATATAAAGAACTTGGAGAAAATAGGAAAGGAAGATTTTGATCTTGTATTAACCGATTGGAATATGCCCGAAATGAATGGCGAGCAATTTGTTAAAAAATTAAGGAGTGATGAGAAATATAAGAGTTTGCCTATTCTGATGATTACAACCAGGGGTATGAAAGATGATGTAATAACCGCTGTCAAGTTAGGAATAAATGGTTACATTGTTAAACCATTTACCCCGGATATCTTGAAGGATAAAATAACTAATGTCATGAACAAGTTATAATCTAACACAAGGGGAAAAATGAAACCTAAACAAGATTTCAATGAAATATTAAGCAAGATTCAGAATATGCGTGAGTTTTTAAAAATTGGAGATGAAGTTATTCCCTTTTTGAGCGACCTCTTTAAATTTATTCAGGATATCATGCCTTTAATGTCTGAAGCAAACGCGTCACTCCGCTATGGCACTAGTAAAATACCTGATGCGACAGATAGAATATCAAATGTAACTCAAACTACAGAAATGGCTACAAATGAAATTTTGGACAAATTAGATAGCATATCGGAAAAATTAAAAGCATTATCTCAAAACCTTCAAACGGATCAAAAAGACCTAATAGATAAAATACAGGGCGAGATTACAGATATTATTTATGCTCTTCAATTTCAGGACATCACCTCTCAAAAATTGGAGCATGCTAATAAAATCTTAAAAACGATTTGTGAGAAATTTGCAAAAATTATCAAATCCAGTGAACAAGTAACAGGCAATACGAAAGTAGGCGGAAGTATGGTTCAAGTAATGAAAGAGGAATTTAATAAGGAGGAGCGAGAAAAAGAGCGAGCTGAATTTGAAGAAAAAACTGCAGATTTGGTTAGAGATACTGAGATTTCCCAGGACGATATTGATCAATTATTTCTATAATATGTTCACTCTATGATAGATTTAGGGGGTGTAATAAAATAAACTATGAATTTATATCACTATAATCGCTTATTAACAGTGGGTTATATTTACAAATTGAAAATGTTATTCTATTACACCCCCTTAATTAAATCGAAACAACTTTTCTTTAACAATATTTTATCATAACTTTATAAAAAGAGGAGCTTTTATAGAATGTGCAAAGACGACGACTTTCAACCACTTTTGAGAGATGATGTTTCTGAAATAAAACCTCAATTTTCAAGAAAACATACGGTTATTAAAGCTCAGTTAATTAGATTGAAAAACCCGGTTAAAATTGAAATAGATGAAAAAGATTTTGTAGATTATGAGGGTGAATCAATTCAGCCGATTATAAGTAACGGAGAGATAGCAGGAATAATTCACAGGTGTTCATGCGGAAAGGTAGCGAAAGTTCTATTCGAATATGTAGAGACGAAGGATTCTCATTAAAAAATGATTGATTTTTATCGTAGTAATAGGAATAGAAAATTTAGTTTATTTAGTCGGTAGGTTTAATGAAAAATATTAGAGTAGATATTTCAAGAGACAAATTAGAGGCAAGTATCTCAGTTGATGAGAAAGAAGGAAATTTTCCCTCTGAATCTGAAATTTACAAAAGTATTGAAGAAGCGGGGATCGTATTTGGTATAGATAAGCCGATAATTGTAAAAATTGTCGCTGAGAGACGTAACATTGACGGAGTAGTTTTTGCCCGTGGAAAACCTCCTGGTAGAGGTGAAAACGCAAAATTAATTTGGTATGTGGATTTGATTTCCCCCGCTAAACCAGCAATTACAGCGGACGGGAAAGCAGATTTTAAGCAGATGAAACAGCTTGCTATAGTTAAAGAGAATCAGGATATCGTATCCAAGCTTCCGGCTACTGAGGGGGTTTCCGGAAGAACCGTGATGGGGGAAACAATTCGTATTCCTGGTAGAGATATTATTCTTCCAGCAGGTGAAAATACTGAAATTTCTGATGATGGGTTGACGCTCTATTCTAAAATAGACGGATATGCTTTCCTGAAATCTGGTAAGGTACATGTAAGCAATGTTTACCATATTAAAGGAGATGTCGATTTTAGGACGGGAGATGTAAAGTTCGGTGGAACAATTTTAATTGAAGGAGATGTTCGATCTGGTTTTAGGGTTGATGCAACTAATTCAATCTACATTAATGGAAACGTTGGAGCTGCGGACATTTATTCTCAAAAAGGTGATGTTGTTGTCCAAATGGGAATTTTGGGTAAAGGAAGAGCAAAGGTATTAGCAGGTGGAAGTCTATATACTGGATTTGTTCAAGATGCGAAAGTTAGTGTAAAAAAAGACATCGTGATTGAGCACTATTCAATAAATAGTAATGTTTATTGTGGTGGAAAAGTCACCCTTACACAGAATGAAGGTTTGATTCGTGGAGGTAAAATTTTTGCTGGTCAGGGTGTGGAAGCGGTTGAGGTTGGATCTTCTCAAAATATTCCCACAGAGGTTGGAATTAGTGGAAACTACCAGGAGATGGATTCGAGGAAATCGAATATCAAGAAGCTGGATGATATAAAATCGAGACTTTCCTTACTAAACAAAAGGGAAGCGTTTTTAAAACTTCTACAAGAACGTATATCGTCACTCTCTGATGAAAAACGTAAAGAACTTAAAAAAATAAGCAAGGAAATTGAAAATATCAGAACGCAAATTGTGACATTAGAAAATCAGAAAGAAATCCTTGATGTGAAAAATAGTGATTTTGCTAATTCTCAGTCCATTATAGTCAAAGGGAAATTACATAATGGGGTTACAATAACTCTTGGACATGAACAATACGCAATTGAAAATCCATATCAAGGGGTAAAAATTTATCAAAAGGGGCAAGATATTTTGATCGAAAAAATACCTGAAATAGAAGGAAAGACTTTATGAAACCAAGTGTTGCTTCAATATTAATTATTGATGATGAGCAATTAATTGTAGATCAGCTTTCATTCTTTCTTGGAGAATTTGGATATAATATTACTGGATTATCAGACTCCAAAGAAGCACTTAAATATATTAAAGAAAACGATTACGATATTGTTCTTACAGATTTGAAAATGCCGGAAGTCTCCGGGATGGATATCATAAAAGCCGTAAAAGAAAAGGATTCTGATACAGAACTGGTTATTATGACTGCTTTTGCTACAGTGGATTCAGCCATCGAGGCTCTTCAGTATGGAGTTTATGATTATATTCAGAAACCATTCAAATTTAAAGAGATTCAAGTCACAATAAGCCGTGCTGCTGAAAAAGTTTATCTTAAGCGAGAAAATATTGCCCTCAATAAAAAAATTCAACAGATGTTATCCTACATCACAATGTTGTATGACATAAGTTCTATTTTGTATCAAGTACCTTATTTCGATGTAGTTGTTGATATGATTCTTGACACACTGACAGAGGGAATGAAAGTTAAAAAAGCAGCTCTTTTCTTATATGATGAATCATCTGGTATTTTTAAGATCAGTAAGCAAAGGGGATTATCTAACTCATTTATTGAGCGGTTTAAATTTCAAAATGAGAGTACAATTAACAATATTAATATATCTTTTACTGAAGCGACTCATGTTTTAAATTTGGAAAATGGAATAGAAATTAATGGTAATAATCTTGAAGTGGATGATGTTTTGAATCGGTGTGTATTGTTTCCAATCCGATATCTTGAAAAGTTACTTGGGTATATAGGAGTCTTTCAAATACAGGGAAACATCTTTTCCAAAGAGGATGAAATAAAACTATTGAATATCTTGGCTACTCAAATTGCCCCGCTTTTTCAAACATCAAGACAGGATGAAGATAGATTATTAATAAGCAGTGAATCTTATGAAAAATTCTTTTACAATATTGTTAACGAGAGAATAATATCTGCAAAAAAAGAGCAAAGTTCGGTTGCATTTGGATTACTCAGATTGACTAATAATTTGGAATTGGAAAATTTTCCTTCACTTAAGGAATTAAAATCGTCCTGTAAAAAGATTATTGAGGATGAATTTAATTCGATATCAGAAATAATATGGCAGAGTTTCGATTCAATTTTAATAATTATATCTGGAGGGAATCCGATAGCTATTGAACTATCCTGTGCGAGTGTTAGAACGAAGATTGAAGAGCTGTACACAAGAAAGGATGGCAATCCAATGTTATCGTTAAGATATGCCATTATGACCTACCCACTTGATGAGAATTCTACAACTGGCATTATTAAGGAGTTAGAATATAAATTTTTTAATAAAATGGGGAAATCCCTCCGATAAACCCTAAATAAGAAATTAATGTTGTGACTGGTAGTAACACGGAGACTATGAACAGAAGCATACTAATTGTTGATGACAATCCAGCAATTTTACAACTTCTCGAAATTGGATTAAAAGACTATGGATATGAGGTTCTAACCTCAGCAAAGGCTGTGGATGCCATAAATATTGCAAAAAAAAGAAAATTTCAATTTGCATTACTTGATATTTGTTTACCGGATATGAGTGGTATTGATTTGGGTATGGAAATTAAAAAATATATTCCAGGAATCATCATCATCTTTATAACAGGTTATCCTGGGATTAAAAGTTCAATAGAAGCATTAAGACATCATGCTTATGATTATTTGATTAAGCCTTTCAAAGTTATGCAGGTGGTTTCAATTCTAGAAAGAGCCAGTAGAGAACTTCAGCTTATAGGCGAAAATCAAAATAATTTAAAAATTATTCGGAAACTTAAAGAAGAAAACAAACAATTAAAAGCAATGCTAAAGAAATTAATGCCTGATGAAAGTCGAATCAATGCCAAAATTTATGATAAATCCGGAGCATTAAGGTCCGATACATTGTTAGCGCTACGTTCATATGAGCAACATCTTTCCAGTGATGTTTCTGAGAAGAAGAATAAAAATAATAATTAATAAAGAAGCACATTAACAATTATTCGATTTATTTTGAGACAGATCAATTAAAATAAATCAATTTTGCTTTTGATATAACAGTATGGTTCATTAATTTTAATAGAAGAAGATTTTTATCATGAAGGTTAGGGGTTCTATTCCATGAGACGTCTATTAGTTGTTGATGACGAATACAATATTAGAATAAATTTGCAGGAAACTTTTAATAAAGGTGGTTATAAAGTAGATAGCGCAAAGAATGCACATGAGGCTATAGAACTTCTAAAGTCTGATGAGTATGATCTGGTAATTACAGATTTGATGATGCCCGGAATGAATGGTATTGAGCTGATGGAATCTGTCAAGAAGAATGATGCAGATATTGGTTTTTTGATTATTACTGCTTACGGTACTATTAAAACAGCTGTTGAGGCACTTCACAAAGGTGCTTTCGATTTTATAACCAAACCCTTTTCGCTATCTCATTTGGAATCCTTAGTAGATCGTTTTTTTGATTATCAAAATTTAAAGGATGAAAATAAGAAACTGAAGCGAAAGCTGTCATATGATGCAAGATTCAGTACATTTGTGGGTAAGAGCAAAGCAACACAGCATATCTATCATCAGATTAATATCGTAGCCGGGAGTGATGTACCGGTATTTATTAAGGGCGAAAGTGGAACGGGAAAGGAACTCATAGCACAGGCAATTCACGAAAATAGTGCTCGGGCTGATCGACCATTCATAAAGGTAAACTGTTCTGCTATTCCAGAAACGCTATTTGAAAGTACTCTTTTTGGACACGAAAAGGGATCTTTTACAAATGCAATTAAAACATACAAAGGACTTTTCGAAGAATCCAACGGCGGAACATTTCTTCTGGATGAAATTAGCGAAATGCCTATTTCAATGCAGGCGAAATTATTGCGTGTACTTCAGGATGGTAAAATCACAAGAGTTGGTACCTCTAAAGAGATACCTGTTGATGTAAGGATAATTGCTACAACAAATGTAAATATTAATAAGAGAATTGAGAAGCAGAGATTTAGGTCTGACCTCTTTTTCAGATTGAATGTATTTCCAATTAGAGTACCGCCACTCAGGATGAGACGGGAGGATATTCAGATATTAATTGAGCATTTTATCAAGAAATTTCAAAGTAAATATAAATTTAAAAATAAAAAGGTGGATAAAGCTACTCTCGATGCTTTGATGCAATATGATTGGCCGGGAAATGTTCGTCAGTTGGAAAACTTAATTGAGCGTGCAATTTTATATTCTGGTAAAGAGCCAATATTAATACTTGATTATTTTTCATTGGAAACTGACCAACCACAAATAGGAAATGATGGTTTTGGTGAAACGTTAATTTCAATTGCAGAAATGGAAAAGAAATTGATTTATAGTGCATTAAAGAAAACCAATAATAATCGTACATGGGCAGCAGAAACATTAGGTATTAGTGTGCGCACACTCAGAAATAAACTTCATCAATATGAAAATCAAGGTGGTCACCTTGTAAGTAGTTCCTAATGTCTCAGACCTCATACTGTAATTTTCTATCAGGGTCAAAATATTTCGCGTGACCATATTCTTTGTCATTATTGTAATGAGTTTCTGAAAGTAATACTCCTGACTTATAGTAAACTTTCACAGTCCCATATACTATATTATTTTTGTAATGAGTTTCTGATTTAAGTTGTCCTGTACGATAATAGAATTTGGATAAACCTTCCTTAATGCCATTTTTATATGAAGTTTCCTCGATTATTGTTCCTCTTTCAGGATCATAAATTTTCATTACCCCATCAATTTTGTTGTACTTATAGTTTTTTAGACTCTAGAGGTTTTCCATGTACACTCAAAAGAAAATTGATAAATTCGTAAAAAGTCATAAAGTGTTATAACTAACTGAAAATATTGTAATTGGCTGCAATATTTATCTTGACATATATTGAATTTATTGATATATTAGCATCATTATTAATAACAAGTTGAAGTTTCTCCATGATTAAACCTTCGGATTCTCATAAAACTCTTCCGAAGTAAATAACGATTTATATTATTTTGTGGAACAGTTCAAAGATTGTTCAGACATAACGGGAATGGATAGTTACAAACTACTTGTAAGGATTTTAATTGAACAATGCAATGTGACAAAATCGGGAAATGAAGCACAAATAGAGGTCAAAATACCAAAAGACATTTCTTCCGATTCACTTTATAGTAGCGACGAGAATTGTCAGAAGGCAGGTAAACTCGGAGTAAAGGTAATATCTCATTTAATGGGACGGAAAAAAGAGGAGGACGTTAACCCCTCAGATTTTCAATTCAGTGAAAGAGGAGAAACACTAATGTGTCCGGCTGGTAATTCACCGGAAAAGACACACGTAAAAAAATCCCGTTACTGTGCTTGCTTTAATAAAAAACATTGTAGTAAATGTGATATAAGAAGTGGATGTCCTATAAAGGAAGGTAAGAAATTTTATTATTTGCGATATACTGATAAGGAGCTCAGAATAGCCATAAGAAGAACTTATGAGGATACTGAAGAATTTATAGATCGCTATCGCTTGCGTGCTGGGGTAGAGGCAACAATTTCCGAGTATAACAGAAAAACAGGAGTGAAACAATTACGTGTAAGAGGTCCTGGTAATGTTCAGTTCGCTGCTGTTTTGAAAGCTACCACTATAAACATTTTTAGAGCAACAGCCATAAGAAAGGCAATAATAGGAGCAGATATCAAAATATTTGCTAAAAATTACATTTTTTCAGTTATCAAAGAGCCTATTTTCAGTATATGTGATTATTTCATACAATTTCTATTAAATTTTATGAAAATCCATAATTATGATTGTTTTTCTCAAATTAATCATTTTAGACTTTTTACTATTTTGTCAAAATTGTTTATCAAACTTATCATAAGTAAATTAATTTATGAATATTGGCAACGTCAAAATTAAATCTCCTGTATTTCTCGCTCCAATGGCAGGTTATACTGATAGTGCCTTCAGAATTCTATGCAAGGAACAAGGTGCTGGTGTCGTCTATACCGAATTTGTTAGTTCTGAAGGCATTATCAGGAGATCTGATAAAACTCAAAATTATCTTTTTTTCGATGAGGCAGAGCGCCCAATTGGAATACAGATCTTCGGACACAATCCTAAATCAATGGCTGAAGCAGCCAAATATATTGAAGAAAATTATAAACCGGATATAATCGATTTAAATTTTGGTTGTCCGGTTAAAAAGGTTACGAAAAAAGGAGCAGGTTCATCCTTATTAAGAAATTTGACACTAATGGCTGAAATAGCGAGAGAAGTAATAAAATCAGTTGATACTCCTGTAACAGCAAAAATACGCAGCGGTTGGAACGACAGCGAAATACTTGCAACTAAGGCAGCAAAAATTTTAGAAGCAGAAGGAGCTGTAGCTTTAACTATCCATCCAAGAACAGCATCATCACGATATAATCAACCTGCAAATTGGAATATTATAGCAGACGTTAAATCCAAAGTAAAAATACCTGTTATTGGTAATGGAGATATTAAAACCCCTAAAGATGCTAATAAAATGTTTAAAGAAACCGGATGTGATGCGGTTATGATTGGACGTGGAGCATTGGGTAACCCACTGATTTTTCGAAACACAATAGATTATCTAAAAGGCAGTAAAACAATACCAACTATATCTCCCATTGATAAAATTAACTTCTGTCTTCGCCATATTTCTCTCGAATCTAAAATGAGAGAAGACGTTATAGTGAATAAAATAATGAAAAAGCATTACAGGTGGTATTTTCGAGAGTTACCAAATGCCTCAGAAATCCGTACAAAACTTGTTAAATCACTCACTCTTAACGATACTATTAAAATACTTGAGAGTTTAAAACAAACTTTTTTTAACAACTAATATTAATCCTGTTCTCAGTTGATTTCTACTACCCAATTAGCAAATAACTCCCATGGCCTTTCGGCCACAACGAAGCATGTCTCAAAGAGATGTCTTCGACAAAAGTTGATATTTTTAAAATATATAAATTGTATATTGTTGATTCTTAATTGGTCATTGTTCATCAGGCACTTTTCACTTTAGACACTTTCAACTTTAGGCACTTTCATATAGAGAATTACCTATTTAACAATCAATATTAGTATATTTAGATTAGTAAGATTATGGAGTTAAAAAAATGAGAGAGTTGAGGCTTAATCCGGGTGAACTTATTATCAAGGAGAATTCCTTCGGAAGTTCAGCCTATATACTAAAATCAGGTACTGTTGATGTCACTAAAAAGGCAAAAAACCGTGATATAGTTTTAGCGACTCTTGAATCTGAAGAAATTTTCGGTGAACTAGGACTAATAGAAGATAAACCTCGTTCAGCTTCGGTAATCGCAAAAACTGAAGTAATATTGGATGAAATTGAACGTGAAGACATTCTATCACTTTTAGAAGATAAAGCAAAATTTGTAATTCCAATCCTCAAAACCCTTTTTGAACGTTTACGACAGGCAAATGAGACTTTAGTTAGTTTAGAAAACCAACTCGAAGAATAAGCTAAAGATAGTTATGACACTTTCGTAGCCTCTGTTAAAATAGAGGGTTTAACAGAAAAAACTCGTTCTGTTCTAAAAAATAAAGTGCTAACAATAAAAAACTTCCCCTTTAAAATTGGGCGAGAGAGCACTCATAGTCATAGGGACATTTTTGTAGATAATGATCTTTTTTTGGATGATGATGCTCCTTTTAATGTATCGAGAAACCATTTATCAATCAATCACATTAATAATACATTTTATGTTTGGGATCGAGGGAGTAGTTTAGGTACAATTGTGAACAATGAACAACTTGGTGGTAGAATATCAAATTTCAAATTGAATCTAGAAAAAGGAGAAAATATTGTTATCCTTGGTGATGAATCGTCACCCTTCAAATTTAAAATCATTGTCTAACTTATTATAAAAAAAGTTTAAGCGTTCACGGATGTAAGTGTAAAACCCGTTAGATATAGAATCACTGATAATGAGAAAAATATTAATCAGTTGAGCAAAAGAAATTTGAACACAGTAAGAGACAGAGAACAATTATCTAACGGGGTAAATAAGGAAAAATGGAAAAAGAAGAAATAGAGAAATTGATCCCGATTAATTCGAGATTGGTTGTTGTATAGATGTTCACCCTGTTAAATAGTAAAGATTTTTCACAACACCAGAAGGCACGTCTGTGGAAGTATAATTATCAAAAATTATTTAACAGGGTGAATCTGAGAAAGAGATATCAGTGTCTTTCCATCAGGCATTTGCCTGATTGGGATACACAGGTGAGATTTTTTAGTAGAAAAAGAAATTGTTTTAGAGCTTAAGACAGTTGAAGAAATCCACAAGAAATATTATGCTCAAGTGAGGTCATATTTATCACGTAGTGATCCCTATGGGAAAAGCAGTTAATAAAGATATAGGATTGTTAATTAATTTTTCAGATTTTAAGCTGGATCCACGAAGGGTAGAAAGAAAAATAAGGTGATAAGTATATTTCCCTTTTCCCCTCTTTTTCCCTTTTTCCTTACTTACACCTGTGAACGGTTACACATAATCTTATGAATTTATATATGAAAACTTTACCATTAAATTTCTTAAAATGGGACTCGTAAAAATTGAAACTTACTTCTTTAAAAATCATTTTCAAACATAAATTAGTAAAGTATTCTGCTATCTTCTGCACTTTACTTTTCTTAACTCAGGCACATACTCAAGAAATTCCTATCCGAAAGGATCCCTATGGGACAAATAAAGATTTAAAAATTTCAGATAAAACTATTTCCTTCAGTCCAGGTGATAAAATAACTATTGCATATATAGATATCGGCCCACAAGGAAATCCAGTTGAACGAGCTAATTTATTCACAATACGACCAGATGGAACAATTTTCCACGAACTGCTCGGGGTAATAAATTTGGAAGGATTATCAATTAGTGAAGCTGAAGATCTTGTAAATAAAAAATTATCAAAATATTTCACTAAACCTGAAGCAGCTATAAGCATCATAGAAAAAACTTCATACAAAGTGTTTTTATACGGTGAGGTTGCCCGTATTGGAATAATATCCATTAAACCAAATACCACTATTGCTGAATTAATAATACAAAATGGGGGTACGACACCTGATGCTGATATTTCCAAGATTGCTATATCTAAACGCAGTGGTTCAACGATAACTTTTAATATGGAACGATATCTCTATACGAATGATCCTGTAAATAATGTCATTCTTGAGGATGGAGATAAAGTTATTGTTCCTCGTATTTCTACTCTTGAAAAATTCAGCCAATTATCAGAAAATTACACACTTCAATACGGAAACGCCATTGAAATATCAATAAATGAACTTTCACTAATGGAAACCAAGCCGTCTCAACCAGAGGCCTATATAATTGACCGAGAAGGAAATATTTTTCACAGGCTTCTCGGACTAGTTCACCTTGGTGGGGTAACAGTCAGAAAATCTCAAGATATACTTACAAAAATGGCAAAAAGATATTTTAAGGAACCTTTTGTAACAATTGATGTAACTAAATTAAGTTCCAGAAGTGTTTTCGCTTTTGGGGAGTTATCAAGAGCAGGAATATATCCTATTGAAGGAAATGTCAGACTGGCTGAATTTCTAGCTACAATCGGAGGCTTTACGCGAGATGCGGATTTAAAAAAAATTATTGTCACACGCAGGGAAGGTAAAACCATCGTTTTTGACATGGAAAAATACCTCTTTGACAGAGTTGATGATAAGAATATATATCTTGAAGATGGAGATCGTATAATAGTTCTAAAGAAAAACCGTGGGCTTTTATACCGTTTGGCAGATAAAATAAGGCCCTTAACTACTTCTCTGAGCTTAATTACTTCGACCATTATGATTTATATAGCTATTAAAGGAATTTGATAATGCCACTATATGAACTCAACCTCAGAGACTACTGGCGAATAATAAAGAAGAAAAAGGTAATAGTCATCGTTACGGTGATTATGTTAGGAACTTTTAGTTTCTTTTTCGGAATGATGAACAAGCCTGTTCCTCTTTATCAAGCTACTGCAAGCCTAAAAATCGAAAAATCTTCTTCACTTGCGGGTCTTTACCTCCAAAGTGTCAGCTGGGGAAGTGGTGATGATTTAGCTACTCGTGCTGAAATAATTAAAAGCTATCCTATGATAGAAATAGCGGCTTAATTAATGGGGCTAATTGATTCCAGTGTTTCTTCCGAAGAAATCAGAAACAACCAAAAGTATTTCAATATAGTATCTAAACTAAAATCCAAGGTAAAAACTGAACAAGAGGGATATACTAACATAATCAACATAACTACAACCAGTTATAACCCAAAAGAAACAAGTGATTTAGCAAACGCTCTGGCTAAAGTATATGCTCTTGAGGATTTTAAAGAAAAAAATGCACAAACAACTAAAGCACTTAAAACTGTTAAAGAACAATTATCAAAAGCATAAAAGGCACTTAGAGAATCCGAAAGAAAAGTCCGTAAATATAGAGAACAACATAAATTCGTAACATTAAGTGGTTCTGTAAGTCGCTTGACTTCTAAACTCAACGAAGCAGAAACTGAATTAGAAAATATCCGCTCAGATATTACTCAAGTTGAAAATATATTATTTGAAATTGAGCAAAATCCCGATTATATATATTTCTCTTCTTTTAAACTTTTACTAAATCAACAAAATGCCGTCCTCGATGGTATACAATCTCAGATGAATCAACTCCGTAGTAAATTAAATAACTACTCACAATACTATACTCCAGAACATCCAATTATCAAAGACTTAAAACTCCAAATTAATAATAAACAAAAACGCTTTATCGCTGAGCTTAAGGCTTTTCGTGAAACATTAATCCATGCTGAAATTGCAGCTCAGGAAAAGTGGAAAAAATTTGACGAAGAATATAAAGCTTTACCACTTCAGGGATTAACATTAGATAACTTAGAACGTGAACTTAAAATAAACACCAGCGTCTATCAAGAAGCAAAACTCCGATATCAAGAGGCACTGATAAAACAATCTGAACAGGTTCAGGAAGTCTTTATTATACGTCCTGCATTTTTACCCACCAGTCCGATTAATCCAACAATGATAGGTCCAACTACTGCAGTGGGAACAATTATAGGACTGATTCTTGGAATTGTTCTCGCTTTTGTTGCAGAAACCTTGGGTACAACATTCAATACAATAGATGATATAGAAAAAACTCTTGATACAACAGTTCTCGGAATAATTCCCTATGTAAATATTGAGGATATCAAGACCAAACTTGAAGAGAAAATGACAACCCCGGTCTCTAATGAAATTCTGGAGATGCAAGCTAAGCTTGTTTCTCACTATGACCCAAAATCTACAATGGCAGAGAGCTTCCGAGGATTACGGACTAATGTCCACTTCGGACTGCTTGACAAAGGATATAAAAGCGTAATGGTTACCTCATCAGTTGCCCGTGAAGGAAAAACAACGATTGCAGTTAATTTAGCTGTTTCAATGGCACAGATTGGTCTCAATACTCTTCTAGTTGAATCCGACCTTAGAAAGCCCAGGATTTCTAAACTCTTTGGGATAGACCGCGAGCCAGGTCTGACAGATGTTATTCTTCGTAAAGAAACTTTGGATTCGGTTATTAGAAATATGACCGACCTGATGATGGGAACGATGGCTTCGGATATGTTCAGAGCGGATAAAATCCCCGGTATTGAATATTTGAATATCCTTACGTGTGGAAAAATTGAACGCAACCCATCTGTAATAATAGCATCCCAAAAAATAGATGAGGTTTTGGAGGAAATTAAAGAAAGATATGACCTGATTATATTCGATTCTTCACCTGTAATACGAGCAACGGATTCTACTGTTCTTGGCGCTAAGGTTGATACAGTGATTCTTACATATTATGGTAAAATATCCAGAGGTACACTGAGGCGGTCTAAAAACCAGCTTGAAATGCTTAAATCAGATATCCTGGGAGTAGTTATTAATGGAATGAAAGCTGATGTCAGTGCTGACTATGCCGATTATAAATACAATTATGATTATCACTATTCATACGGAGAATCTCAAGAAGAGGGAAGAAAGAAGATATTATCTTTCCTGTCATCATTCTTTCTCCATAAAAAAGAGGGATTAGTAACAAGCTTTTATCAAACCCTCAGAAAAGGGAGAATACTGGCGGTATTAGGTGCAATTATTGGTTTAATAGGTGGAGGTTGTTTAGTATCAAAATTTTTAAAGTCTTCCAAACACGAGAAGGCAACCTATGTAGAAAGTAAAATCACATCTAAAGAAGATACATTACAGATAATGACTAAAAAGGATACTTTCCAAATTCCATTAGAGGAAATGCCCGGTGTCTATAATGTTCCAAAAGCAGTTCCTTCTGAGCCGAAAAAAATCGCAAGTGAATATGGTATTAAACCCGGCTCAGAGGCATCTATCAGTCAACAAATGGTAATTCCAGAGTCAAAAACAAAACAGACCACAATCAAAGAAGAACAATCCTCACCACCAGTAGTAACTAAAACCCAACCAGAACAATATATACCAATGACTGAAATAAAGGGACAGGAGTTTAGACCTGTGTATCCGGAAGAATCCCTCTCCCCTCCTTCTAACCTTATAGGAGTATTGCAACCATATTCTCTTTTATTAAAACAAGAAACTGATTATGAAATTGCAAAGAGTGAAGTGGAAAGTCTTAGAATGAGGGGACTTCCTGCATTTCTTACAACTGACTTTTCCAATCCTGATTATAAAACATACCTCATCTGCTACGGCAGTTTTAAATCGAAATCACATACAGCTAAAAAAATAAACGAACTTCTACTTTTAGGATTTGATGAAAAATTCAGGAATGTCCGATTCCCATTTGCTATATCCTTAGGAAAATTCACGTCAGAAGAAGCAGCTCTTATTTATCTTAAAGGGTTTCCAGATGTAAAGGAATTTGCTTACTTGCAGCCTTCAGACCCTATCAATGCCGCTGCAACTGAATACTTTCTTTTGATTGGAGGTTTTGATTCTAAAGAATCTTCGAACTTGTTCAAACAGACAAAACCTGAATTAATCTCAAAGAACGTGATACTTCGATGAGATACTAAAAGAAAAACATTAATTGAAAAACTATGGAAAATAAACATCATATTACTCACAGAAAAAAAAGATCACATTGAAGAATAAAAAGAGGCGAGAGAAAAGTACCCCTGATAGCTACTCATATTGCTATCGTTACTGCTCTTGGTATCAGTTTAGCAATTACTGGAATCCCTAAATTATACCATACGATTCTTCATAACGTCACACAAGATATGATTATTGATAAAGAATTAATTAAGGGCTCAGCTGCCAGACATGAAACGGATATCAGAAAATTATATGAAGAAAAGTATAGAAATAAAACCAATAAAAATTGGGAAGAGAGTTATAAAGAGATATTAGAAAATACAAATCCTGATAAAATTAAAGAACTTGAAAAAAAACATAAAAAACTTAAAAATTTAGAGAAACATCAATAGAATCCTTTATGGCACGAGACGGTATATTAGAGAATAGAACAAATAGAATTGCAGTTTTAATAGCTATCCCTCTTTCAATTGTTATTGCTTTCATTCTTATTAGATTGGCTCCTGCATACGCCCTCGCCGCAACATTAGGTGTTGGTGTATTAATTGCCACATTTATTAATACCGACTTTGCTATTTATGCTCTAATATTTTCCATGTTATTATCACCGGAATTTGGAAGTCGAACTACTTCTGGTGAAGGTGTTACAGTGCGCATTGATGATATACTCCTGGCAATTATTGTATTCACATGGCTTGCAAAAACAGCACTTTATAAAGAGTTAGGTATCTTTAAAAGAACTCCTTTAAATAAGCCTATATTTTTTTATATATTGATTTGTATACTTTCCACAGGATTTGGGATGATGGCTGGCAGAGTTAGTATCCTAGCAGGCTTTTTCTTCGTTGTTAAATATATTCAATTTTTCATGATATATTTTATGGTTGTAAATCATGTTAAGACAAAAAAACAGATTGACAACTTCGTTATAGCTTTATTAACCTGAATTATTCATGATAGCTAAAAAAAAGTGTTTTCAAAGTCTCCATAATTTATTAAATTTATTGTAATTAGTAAAGCAATTAAAAAAGGAGACAACATGAAAGCACTTCAAAAGAAATTAGATAGACAAAATGACAAATTCAATACAAATTTTTTTGAACACAAAAATATTAGTCAGGAGTCACTTCCATTATTTAAGAAACCAATAGCAGGCAAGAAAGTAGAGATAGACTTCAATGGAGGTTTGGTAAGCAGTGATGCCGGCATTTTGTTGTTAAGTGAAGTAGAGAGAAATAGTGGGATAATTCAATCTATATCGAAATGTATCCATGATGAGAGGCGTCAGTACTATATTGATCATTCAATAAATGATATTATATCACAAAGGGTACATCAAATTGCTTGTGGCTATGAAGATGCTATTGACAGCAACTCGTTGCGAATAGATCCGGTAATGAAGATGGCAACAGGTTGCTCACCTATGGAGGGGGATGATTTGGCCAGTCAACCGACAATTACACGGTTAGGAAATTCGGTTAGACGGAAGGATCTTTTAAGAATTGCATACTCATTAGTAGACCAATTTATCTCTTCCTATTCAGAAGAGCCATCTGTTGTTGTTTTGGATTTTGATGATACAGATAATATAGTTCATGGGTCACAGCAGATGCGTTTATTCAATTCATACTACGGTGAATATTGCTATATGCCACTTCACATCTATGAGGGACTAAGTGGTAAGATAATTACGTCTATTTTGAGACCGGGTAAACGTTCATCTGGGAAACTGACTATTTCTTATCTTAAGCGCTTAGTTAAAAAGATACGACAAAGTTGGTCGAACACTATTATTGTCTTTAGAGGTGATGGGCATTTTTCGTCTCCGGAATTGTTTGAACGGATAGAAAATCAAGAGAATTTCTATTCTATTACAGGACTAACGTCAAACAATATATTGCTTAAACAAGTAGAGATGATTGTTAATAGAGCAAAAACAGTTTATGAAAACAAGAAGCAACCCGTCAAATTGTATCATTCATTTTTATACCGAGCACAGAGTTGGGAGCAGTATAGACGCATTGTAGTAAAAGTAGAAGTATCAAATCAGGGTGTGTCCGAAAGGATCCCTTCGGGAAATATTCGTTTTATTAGTACTGACATGTTCAATGCAAAAACTAAGGCATTGTATGAAGACATTTATTGTAGGAGAGGTAAAAGTGAACTTTACATTAAAGACCATAAGAAATACCTCAAAAGTGACCGTTCCTCATGCCATAGATTTGAGGCAAATCAATTTCGTCTTTTTCTTCATTCGATAGCCTATGTTTTATTACATTCATTAAGAACAGAAATACTAAAAGGGACAGAATTTTCCAATGCTACCTTTGAAACTATTCGGCTTAAACTTATCAAAATTGGGGCAAGAATCATTGAGATAAAGACAAAGATAAAAATCCATTTGCCAACGTCTTATCCATATAAGAGTGTGTTTAAAAAATGCATGGAGATATTTGCATATCTTAGGAATGTTCAAAAACCATTAGTTCCGATATGAAAATAATATGCGCCGATTTCTTTCTTGAAATAAATTCAATTAAACTAATTTTAGGAATGTAGAAACTTATTACCAGTTTATCTTTCTTTTCAATACTTTGTATAATAGATGAGAATAAAAAGGTAAGATGAAATTAGAATATAGTTCTATATTCTCTATCTAAAATATTCCCAAATAGCAAAAATCTGACAAAATGACTTGGATAGTAAATAAAATTTTTAATGAAAAATAGCTGGTGAATTAATCAGGTTAAAAGATTTTCGTGCTGAGTTAAGATGACATCTAAATGTCTAAAAGAGATTAAATTGTCTCGAAGAAATGTCTACGACAAAAACCCATAGGTATGTGAGGGCTTCATCTAACCATCAGATGAAGCTGCCAACTGCTATGTTATTGACTTTATTTAAAGCCTTGTCTCGAAGAGATGTCTACGACGCTAATTCTTAAACTTATTCTAAATTCTGAGTGGTGATTTTTTTTATGACGCAGTTGCAGCTTATCTATGTCGTTATGTGTAAAAGCAAAGGTGTCTAAACATGAATGAAACTAAAATGTACTCAATATTCAACTTAAAATCTTTTTTTTATAGATTCATTTTAATTCTTATATTAATTCACGTAATAAATAATATCTTAATATTTTTTTCGCTCGAGATATTATTTCACAATCCAAGAATCACTCAATACAGACTTATAGGTGCGGTTAGTCAGATAATAACTTTCTTCATATTTATTATTTCCTTAAAGCCCTCAACTAAGGAATTAGGTATTTATTGGTCAGACATTAAGAAATCAACAAAAATTCTATATTTAATTGGCGGTTCACTGGTATTATTGTTAGTTATATCCTCATATTTTATTATGAGGGACATAAAATATTTTGCATTAACGACAAACATTCAATTCGGCTTAACAACGCCAATTCTTGAAGAAGTAATTTTTCGGGGCTATTGCTGGAATAAATTCAGAGAGGAAAAACTTAGCAATTTTACAACGTTTATAATTACTTCAATATTCTTTGGACTTTTTCACCTCGGATATTATTATCAAATTTCGTATTCAACACAATTTCATCCTGATGCACCTTCAATGGTTAAAATAATGTTCACAAAACTAATTTTTGGTACTGTTTTAGGTTTTTTAATGGGATTGATTCGATGGAAAAGTAAAAAGGTTTTTGGACCAATAATAAGTTGCTCGTCATAAATAAATATAAGATACTTATTGGAATTAAAAAGCCTTTTTTGTAAATTATATCAATAATCAAAAGAGGTATATTATGGTAAAAAAGGTTTGGGCAATAGGATTAAAAATCT
>Ga0315549_1001293_pt1 | contig 26433 bp, 23 predicted proteins | sample SalMarSW160200MG_FD_203101 | JGI IMG/M metagenome (GOLD analysis project Ga0315549, IMG submission 203101) | Salt marsh sediment microbial communities from the Plum Island Ecosystem LTER, Massachusetts, United States - Salt Marsh Sediment SW1601-200 ... | reverse complement strand
ATCAAGCAAGTATGAGCTTTCAAGGTCGCCGAGCCGGGTGACGATACCATCGACAACCTGATTGATGCCCATAAACTTACCGACCATGGATTTGAGTTCCGCAAACAATGGATGTTCCTGATTTGCCGAAGCGCTTTACTGACAGAAAAAGCTTTAATAAACTGAGGACGAGCCCCTACAACACTGACAACTTTCACGATACCGTCCCTTTTTCTCTGATCTGTTGTCCCACCATCTCAAACTTCCTGCCACAGGATTGGCATTCAAATTGATTCGAAAGACGTTCTCCACACCGGCATGTCCATCCGATTTGTCGTGCCGGGTTCCCGACCATCAGAGCATAATCAGGAACATTTCCGGTGATTACAGCACCTGCGCCGATAAAGGCATAGCGGCCTATGGTGTTGCCGCAAATGATTGTAGCATTGGCTCCTATGGTAACGCCGCGTTTGACTGAGGTTTGGCGTAGTTCATCCATCCTGGGTATTTCTGATCGGGGATTGTAAACGTTGGTAAAAACCATAGAGGGTCCGCAAAAAACATGATCTTCGAGGGTGACTCCTTTGTATATTGAAACATTATTCTGAATTTTACATCCATTTCCGATAATTACATCAGGACCGATAACCACATTCTGGCCTATATTGCAGTTCTTGCCGATACGCGAACCCGAAAGTATGTGGGAAAAATGCCAGATCTTTGTGCTTTCGCCAATTTCAACGCCGGTGTCGACATATGCAGATTCATGAACCCAGCAGTCTTTGGCAACCGCATCATAACCAACAGATGGCGTGGAAGAAATTACCTGCCTGCTTTCCAATTTTTCCTTTAAATATGAACTGATATGAATATTACTTCCGTTGTCGTCCAGTGATGCCTGGGATGCTTGAAGAATTTTCAATACCCGAAGGCCTTCTTGACCATCAGTTCTGGGTCGTTGTTTGTTTTCAAGACATTCCAAAAAGTGCCGGCACTCCGCCTTTAGAGGTTCTTCCATAGTAACAGGAACCACTTCCGCTTCTTTTTTCGATGCAACAGGAATGCGATCCAACCAATCGATTTTGTGGGGGTAGAGCAGCAATTTTTCCTCGCTCACATCATCAAAGACAGCCATTTTTTTATCGCCCACCACCACAAGTTTTTGTTCTTTGTATGGATGCAGCCAGGAAACAAAAATGTGAGCCTTGACACCGCTTGGGAAATCCATTGTCGTCAACGTCGTATCAGGAATTTGTCGCTGCAGGTAGCTGCCACCGGTTGCATAGACAGCTTCAGGCATTTCCCCGAGCAACATAAGGATCACGGAAATGTCGTGCGGTGCAAAACTCCACAAGATATTTTCTTCATTCCTGATCTTACCGATATTAAGACGATTGGAATAAAGGTACTGGATTTTGCCCAGCTCACCGGAATTGATGAGATCTTTTAATTTTGTTAGAGCCGGATGGTATTGAAGGATGTGCCCGACCATCAGTATCAATTCATTCTGCTCGGCCAGTTTTACCAATTGCTGACCTTCTGTTTCGGTCAATGCAAGAGGTTTTTCCACAAAAACATGTCTTCCCGCTGAAAGCGCTTTTTGCACTACGGCAAAATGGGATTCGGCCGGTGTGGCCACGACCACGGCTTTGATATCTTCATGACAGAACACATCTTCTAAGTCTAAACAGGTTTCAACATCAGGGTATTGTTTTTTGAACTGATTAACGATGTTCTCGTTCTTATCGCATATGAGTTTTAAGACACCCAGCTGGTGGAAATTGCGCACAAGGTTCTCACCCCAATATCCAGACCCAATAACTGCTATGGATGCAACTTTTTTTCTGTTTTTTTCAGCCATATTTTTATTCTCCGGTTTTTGATGATATTCGTTTTTGAAGCACGGTTTCTAAATCCGGTATCGAGATGAAGAAAGACTTATAGCTCCGCCGCGTCAGTTATATTATCAAAATATTTATAACCGACTAATATATTTAATCATATTATTAAAAACTATCGTAAATAAAAGACAAAAGGTTCTATTTTTTTTTCGCTTCCCAAATCAATATGTTGGGACATTCTTTTAATTTGGGTTCGAATTCTTTGTACTCATCCCGGCTCAGGACCAGGGAACGAATTTTTCGTTTGATATATCGTTCAGTTTTTCTACTCAAATCATTTAAGTGATACGGATCAATATCTCCGACCAGTAAAAGGTCGATAATGCCGGTGTCTTTACCTTCTGCGTAGTCATCAAGCAAGTATGCGCTTTCAAGGTCGCCGAGCCGGGTGACGATACCATCGACAACCTGATTGATGCCCATCACTTTACCGACCATGGATTTGAGTTCCGCAAACAATGGATGCTCTTGATTTGCCTTATAAAAAACCTGCCTTCCGCTTTTTTGAGACGTGAGGAGTCCGGTTCTCGTAAGCTGGTTGAGTTCTTCCCGCACCGAATTGGTTGAAACATTGAATTCTTTGGCCAGTTCACGTAAGTATGAACGGGTCTTCGGGTTAAAGAAAAAGCGTATAAGCAGTTTAATCCGTGTCTTTGACGAAATAATACCTGTGAATAGATTTTCCAATTATGGTTCCTTTTTGAGTAGTATACCTACTCATAACATATTAAAGCAATGAATGTCAATTATTTTTTTATAAAAAGTTTAATTGTCATCGAACATTGTTTTATGCTATTTAACTATCGAATTAAAGACTTCATTCACCGCAGAGATACAGAGGAACTTTGAATTTTCCTCTGCTTTCAGCGTGGGATGAATTCAAATAGCCAAGTTGAGCGGTGTAGCCGCGTTTCATAAAATCGTAATACGATTTTATTATGGAAAAAATCACTCCTGAAATTTACGACAAACACATTAAAGCCCTCATGGACATTAGTCGGGCCATTACGTCGGATCTTTATCTGGAAGATATTCTCAAGCTGATTGTGATGGTCACGGCAAAAGTAACCGGAGTCGAGATCTGTTCTTTGTGGTTAATAGATGAAAGTGTAACGCCCAGCAAGATCAGGCTCAAGGCCACACAGGCCATCGACCCGGATTATGTAAAAGACCGTTCCCTGAATATGGATGAAGGTGTGGTCGGATTTGTGGCGACTCATAAACGTCCGTTAATTATTAAAAATGTTTTGAAAGAACCCCGGTTTAAGGAAAAAGATATGGCCAAAAAACTTGGGCTGGTATCAATGCTTGGCGTGCCCCTTCAAATTAAGGATGAAAAAGTGATCGGGGTGCTCAATTGTTTTACCGCCGGGTTCCATGAATTTTCCGAAACAGAGGTAAACCTGATAACCACGGTAGCCAACCAAGCAGCGGCGGCCATAATTAACACGGAATTGATGGTAAAAACCAAGGTGATCCAGGAAGAACTTGAGACCCGTAAGCTTGTAGAGCGTGCCAAAGAGGTTCTCATGCGCCGGCGCAAAATGAATGGGAACGATGCATTTCGATGGATCCAAAAAAAGAGCATGGACTCACGAAAATCCCTGCGCCTTGTGGCTGAAGCGATCCTGATTTCAGAAGAGTTTGAATAGGAATCTATTTAGTTTCCATCCAGAAATGGCCCTTTTTCGCAATCTCTGCGCCTGCCCCGTGAAATGCGGAGCCTATTTCTCTGGGGTCAATCTTTGGAATCACTTGTTCCCGCCTCGGGGCGGGACGCGTAATTCCTTGATTTGACTCGGGGCGTCCATGCCCCTCGCCCTTACGGGCGGCTATTCAGCCGTCCAATTTCGCTATCCTGCAAAATTGTCCTTGACTTTACGAAAAATTGCTCATTTCTGCATTGGAAACTTAATTTGTGCTCAATATAGATTTCTGGATGGGTACTACTTAAACGTTTTGGAAGTGTTACTTCTTAATAAGTTCTGGTGTATGAAATATTATATTGACCCGCATCCATAGAGGCTGAGAAGGGACAAAAAAGAAATCATATATCTTTTAAAAGCCGGTTAGACGGTGATTTTTCAATTACATCGCTGAACGCTTGCAGCGTTTCCGATAAAATCTTTAATTCGGAAGTCTGTGCAACCGTGATATTATCAACCCCTCTCCGCTCCAAAGCTTCAATAATCGATTTTATAGTAATACCATTTATATCACGGGCCGGTTGATAGAATAGTTCGTTATTTTCTTTAGTTTCAGCATAGGAAAAAATTCCCCCTTCTACCAATTCATCGAGTGTTTGCTGTACCAGGCGAATCGGGATTTCCAGGGCTTGTGTAATTTTTGAGGCTGTTGGGGGTTTTTCTCCTCTGGAAAAAGCCTTTATGACTAAGTGGGCAATTTGCAAAGAGATCAATTTCTTAAAGATCTGACTTATATTCTGACAATCAGGTTCAAATTCATAACTATCAACATTTTGGTATGAAAAAGAGATTTCTGCTCCAAAAAGCACGATAAACCAACTCAGCTGTAACCATATCAGAAATAAAGGAAGTGCGGCAAAACTTCCATATATTGCATTATATCTCGCTACCCCCACCTGAAAGAAAATATATGCCCATTGGCCAACCTGAAAAATCGTTCCGGCGATCACGCCGGCGACAAATCCGGAACTAAAATTTACCTGGGTGTTGGGCATGACAATATATGTAAATATGAATAATATCCAAACCAAGCCGTACGGTAATAATTTCAATATAAAAAATATAAATGGATTAAAAATCCCCAGTAGAGCAATTTTTTCGCTGATCAGTGTAATCTGGGTCGTTATGAACACCGTAACGCTGCTGGAAAGAATGACCAAGATCGGAGAGATAATTATAATGGAAAGATAGTCACTGAATTTTCTCCCAAATGTCCGGAGTTTGTTTATTCTCCATATGGCATTTAAAGAGCGTTCGATATTTCCTAATAATTTAATAACAGCCCAGAAAAGAAAAGCCACACCGATACCCGCGATCATTCCCCCTTTTGTATTCTCTAAGAGTGAATGTGCGTAATGAACGATTTGTATCATAACTTCTTCCTGTCCCGGGAATTTTTCATAAAGTTGTTGCTCGAGTAATTTTTGAAAACCAAAACCTTTGGCAATCCCGAAAGCCATGGCGACTACGGGAACAATGGAGAGCAAGGAATAAAAGGTAAGTGCCGACGCGCGCAAGATGCAATTATCTTCAAAAAATCCGCGAACGGCTAAAATGAGAATCCGAAGTTGCTTGATGAAAAAAGATTTTGATCGGGAATAGTCTTTTGATCGAATTTTCCAGATGTCTTTTTCAATAAAATTGATAATTTTTGATTTTACGGCCAGAATATCCGACATGTGTATCTTCCTCTGTTTTTATCCGGTGTTAGCGGTGAAGGATCATCGCCGCCGTCTTCGAAATTCACTTGAATAAGACCTGTCCAAGTGACATGAAATAAGTCTTCTGTAGAATTAAAGGGTGCGAAACTTGAGTTATTGAGAAGTTCCATGATAGTATATTCGGCAGTAAAGCAGTAACTCCTTAAAAATTTTAAAAATTAAATAACATTTCTATTTTATTTTATCAATGACAAGTTCGTTCGTTCGGGCTAAGTATGCTTTACCTTAAAATTGATATGCTTGCTTAATGGATTGAAAACCCAATAAATTTATTAAGAAAATTTCTTGATTGACACGAAATTTTCATTCAAATATTTTATTGACTAATAACAGATTTCTTGTCATTTCAACATCATTCGATGACTATAGTCTAATAATGATCACATGAAATTGACGCTCGCCATGTCATTCAAAAGAATGAAACCTTTTTGGGTTACCGTTTTTGTATTCGGACTTGTTTTTGCGGTTCTATTCTCTATCCGATTGGATTTGTTTAACAATTTTTTTTATGAACCTGCAAATATGTCTTTTTCATCCATAGAATCCCCTCCTGAAAGGGACTCATGGATGAATGTTATGCAAAATGGTCGTAAAATTGGCGCATCACATACCACTTTTTTAAAAAGAAAAAATGGGTACATTCTGAAAGAAACCCTATATATGCGTATAAAAACCATGGGACTGGTACAGGATATAAACCTTAAAACAATCGGGAGATTAAATCCTGATTTTACGCTTTCTTCATTCGATTTTGATATCCGTTCGGGACGTTTTGTTTTTTCAGCACAAGGGATAGTTTCCGGAAATGTACTTTCAATTAGAACACATGGCCTCGATTCCACAGGTAATTTCGATATCAAGATCACGGAAAGGTTATATATGGCCGCCGGTATAATGAATGCTGTGGATGCTTCCGGAATAGAACCCGGTAACGAGGTTACTTTTCAGGTCTTCGACCCTGCAACCATGGCCAGTGAACCGGTAAAGGTCAGGGTCATTGGCCATGAAGAGGTCCTGAACATGGGAATAAAAAAAAAGGCCAAAAAGGTGGCCATGATATTTAAAGGGGTAACTCAGGTGGCCTGGGTTGGGGAACATGGCGAAGTGATAAAAAAAAAAGGGCTTCTCGGAATCAGCCTCGAAAAGACGACACGTGACCACGCACTTTTTGGTCTTCCTTTTGAATCGAGTCAGGATCTTACAATCATTGCTTCTGTCCCGTCAAACGTGCGTATCAACAATGCCGACACGCTTACAAGACTGGAGGTTGAAATCAGCGGCATAACATACGACCATCTCCATCTCGACGGCGGAAGGCAGTCCTTAAACGGTAATCTCCTTATCATCAATAAGGAATCACTTCCCGATGTTTCAACTGATTATGGCATAAACGGATTAAACGAGCCCCAAAGGAATTTTTTAGAGCCTTCCCCATTTATTGAATCCGATCATCCAACAATCCGCAATCTGGTAAAAAAAATTGTTGAGGCCGATGAACCCCCTTTAAAAAAAACGATAAAGCTGGTTGACTGGATCAATAAAAATATTGAAAAGCGGCCCGTTCTTTCTCTGCCTGATGCGCTTGCCGTTATTGAAAACGGAGCAGGGGACTGTAATGAACATGCCGTACTTCTGGCTGCTCTTGCAAGGGCGGCGGAGATACCCGCTAAGATTGAGGCCGGTCTCGTTTATTTAAATGGACGGTTCTATTATCATGCGTGGAATCTACTTTACCTTGGAAAGTGGATAACCGTAGACTCGCTTTTTGGACAGATTCCGGCAGACGTGACTCACATACGGTTTTCAAGCGGAGCACTGAAACAACAGCTTGATTTAATAAGAATTATAGAGAAAATAAAATTAACCGTTTTATTAAACAGACAAAATGATAAAACTTAAAGATCTGACCAAAACATACAATAATCTTGTGGCCGTGGACAATCTGAATATTATCGTCCCAAAAGGTGAAATATTCGGATTTATCGGTCCAAACGGCGCAGGAAAAACAACCACAATAAATATGATTGGAGGAATTCTTGCACCCACATCAGGTACAGTGATGATCTGTGGTATAAATATGGAAGCGTACCCGGAAAAAGCTAAAAAGAAAATCGGCTTTATTCCCGAAAGGCCGTATCTTTATGAAAAACTTACCGGCATGGAGTTTCTCAAGTTTATCGCCGATCTGTATGGGGTGGGTGAGGATGTTTTTTTAATAAAATCTCAAGAAAAGCTGGAGATGTTTTTTCTGTCTGACTGGTCTGATGATCTTATTGAGTCGTATTCTCACGGAATGAAACAAAGGCTTTTAATGGCCGCGGCCCTTGTTCATGATCCTGAAGTAATCATCGTGGATGAACCCATGGTGGGACTTGATCCTCTGGCGATCAAGATGGTCAAGAATCTTTTTAGAGGTCTTGCAAAACAAGGCGTAACTATTTTCATGTCGACCCATACCCTGAAGGTGGCCGAAGATATATGTGATCGTATCGGTATAATCCATAAGGGATCGCTGATCGCTTCAGGCACTCCTGAAGATTTAAAACGCGACGTCAATGAAATAGATGCGGATCTTGAACAGGTATTCATTAGATTAACAGAAGAATGAAAGATGTTATCACACTTTTAACGCCGAGGATTTGTTCTTTTAAAGGAAAGGGCTTTTCAAAAAACAACACGGGCGGTTTATTTAAACTGTTGTTGTTTGGGACCATCGGCCTGATCTTCTGGGGCGGGATATTTGCTGTTTCACTGCGGGTTCTTGCCTATTTTAAGGAGATAGCGGAACTGGGAGATATTCTTGCCTTCAAGCTGCTTTCCATGGTGCTCCTTACTTTTTTTTTCCTCCTTGTTTTCAGCAGCATCCTAACATCACTATCCAAGCTATACCTTAGCAGAGACCTGTCTCTTGTGCACTCCATGCCGGTTCCAAGTTACAAGGTTTTTATTGCAAGGTGGATAGAAAGCACCGTAGACAGTTCGTGGATGGTCATTATATATACACTTCCCGTCTTTGTTTCATACGGCATTGTTTATCAAACCGGCCCCTTTTTTTATTTCAATATGGTAATGACACTTTTATCTCTTTCGATCATTGCCTCAGGTATAAGCGCCGTTCTGGTTATGACCGCCGTAAATTTTTTACCGGCAAGCCGTATGAGAAGCATATTTATATTCTTTGGCCTTTGCTTTTTTCTGGTGCTCTTTTTTGCGTTTCGATTTTTACGTCCGGAACGTTTGGTTGATCCCGAAGCTTTTGCAACCGCCCTTGTTTATCTTAAGACCCTAAAGACTCCGGCGTCGCCATACCTTCCCAGCACATGGGCATTTGACAGCATGAAGGCCTTACTTTTCGGTAATATCTCAGAAGGAATGTTTCATGTTGCGCTTTCATGGAGTTTCGCCGGAGTATTGGTGTTTATGGTCATAATTATTGCAGAAGCCATTTATTTTAAAGGGCTTTCAAAGACAAGAACAGCGAAGGCTCGGCTGTTTCACTACAGAGCCCCGGGCAGCCTTTTCTTAAAATTCTTATCGCGGCCGGTCAGGGCATTTGCAGTAAAGGAGATCAAAACTTTTTTTCGGGATCAGACACAATGGTCACAACTATTTCTTATCGCAGCCCTTATTGTCATTTATATTTACAATTTCAATGTTCTCCCCCTTGAAAAAGCTCCCATAAAGACCGTATATTTCCAGAATCTTCTCTCCTTTCTGAACATGGGCCTTGCAGGTTTTGTACTTACCGCAGTTACCGCCCGCTTCGCTTATCCTGCCGTAAGTACTGAAAAAGAGGCATTCTGGCTGGTAAAATCGGTTCCAATACCACTTAAAAACTATCTCTGGATAAAGTTTATTATCTATTATTTACCCCTGCTGATGTTAACCGAAATCTTGATTGTGGCAACGAACATTCTGCTTAAGGTTTCTCCCTTTATGATGGGACTTTCCATAATTAACATATTTTTTATGGTTCCCGGAGTTGTTTCCATGGGTATAGGCTTGGGTGCGGCGTACCCGGATTTTAAATCGGAAAACCCGGCTCAAACCGTCACTAGTTTCGGCGGGATTCTCTTTATGATGGTGTGTGCAGGATATATAGGAGCCGTAATTGTCATTGAGGCATGCCCTGTTTACAATCTTTTTATGGCCGGAATAAAAGAAAAGGGTTTAAGTGCTTTTGAATGGATATGGATAATCGGATCGTTTGCCATAACTTTTTTAATTTACATTCTTGCAATAGTGCTTCCCATGAGATTCGGTGAAAGGAAGCTGTCAAAGCTATTGATCTAAGACAAATTAATATGCCAAATCGGCAGAGGTGATATTGTCAAAAAAGAATTATGTCTTATTATATTGAAGAATCAAAAAAACAAAGCTGAACTTAGGGGCTTCGCCCCAATTGGAATAGTGGAATAATGGAGTAATGGAATGATGGGTGAGCTTGGCCTGAACGAAGTTGAAGGAAAGCAGTTTTTTACAATTAAAATGGTTTATTTCCGCCCTTATCCCCAATATTCCAGCATTCCATTCTTCCATTCGGATGGCATAAATAGGTTTTCATTAAAAGACATTTATTTTCAAGAGGCTATAGAATTTCCGAGACGTTAAATTAAAGTAACACTCGAGCATTTTGAAAATATTACCGCTATGTTTAAATCGATATGTTTAAAAGGGTTAAAGTGTTACGAATTAAGTAATACCCTAAATGATCGTAAACAAAATGGGAAAAATTCTTTATGTGTTTGATTTATTATGCATTTTAGTATATTCAGATGCATTTTCATAACTCTTCTATAAATGAGATATAAATTAATTAAAAAATCCCATTTTGTTTACCCCATGGGAAAGCCGATGATACCACATCTTCTTCGTTATCAAGGGCTCGCAGTAGACGACGGAGGTTTATCCCGCGTTATCAAGCGGGGCTTCGCCCTTGATGCCTCAAATCTGGGGCATCCTCGACTTTCGCTCATTTAGGGTAATAATCATATCAGGAGAAAAAAATGGCCGAAACTGACAAGGATGATCTAATTAGCATTATTGAAGAAGATGATAAAGATGCAAACTTTCCCGACATAATTCCATTATTGTCAGTAAGGGATGTTGTGATTTTTAATGACATGCTCCTCCCACTTTTTGTTGGACGTAAAAAATCGGTTCGCGCTGTGGAAGAAGCAGTGGCAAAAGACGGGTTTTTGTTAATAGTAACGCAAAAAGACCCGGGCATAGAAAATCCGAAGCCGGATCAAATTTTTACCATCGGAACCGTGAGCCGGATCCTGCGAATTCTGAAACTTCCTGATGGCAGCATTAAAGCTCTTGTTCAGGGTATTGCCAAGGCAAGGATTGTTAAATACGTTTTAAAAAAATCTTTATATCGGGTAAAAATTGAAACTATTATTGAGCCCCCGATTAAGAAAATCAGTCTAGAGATTGAAGCCCTGATGCGGAATATACGGGAGCATTCCGAAAAGATTTTGGCTTTGCGTGGTGAAATGACCAGTGATGTCAGTGCGGTTTTTGAAAGTATCGAAGATCCGGGAAAGCTTGCGGATCTTGTAGCATCAAATCTTAGATTGAAAATTGATGAATCCCAGATTTTGCTTGAACTGATCGATCCAGTTAAACGTCTCAAGAAAGTAAACGACTTGCTTGCACGGGAAGTGGAGCTGTCATCTATGCAGGCCAAGATCCAGTCTGATGTGAGGGATGAAATTTCAAAAAATCAGCGAGATTATTTTTTAAGAGAGCAGGTTAGGGCGATTCACAAGGAACTTGGTGACAGTGATGACAAATTACAGGAAATAAAGGATTACCAAAAAAAGATAAAAAGTGCCAGAATGTCAAAAGCAGCGAATAAAGAAGCATTAAAGCAGTTGAAACGTCTGGAAAAGATGTATCCTGACTCTGCAGAAGCTTCGGTTGTGCGAACGTATCTGGACTGGATGGTCGATATGCCCTGGAGTAAAACGACCAAAGATGTAATCGATATCAAGCAAGCCAAAAAGGTTCTGGACAAGGACCATTTTGCGCTGGACAAGGTGAAAGATCGTATATTGGAATATTTAAGCGTACGCAAGCTAAACCCCAAAATGAAAGGCCCGATTCTATGTTTTGTGGGGCCGCCAGGAGTGGGAAAGACTTCCTTGGGTCAGGCCATAGCGCAGGCAATGAAACGTAAATTTATCCGTATTTCTTTGGGGGGCATCCGGGATGAAGCTGAAATCAGAGGCCACCGCCGGACTTATATCGGTGCTTTGCCCGGACGCATATTGCAGGGTTTAAAACAGTGTGGCACAAACAATCCTGTTTTTATGATGGACGAGATTGACAAGCTCGGCTCTGATTTTCGCGGCGATCCTTCATCTGCTCTTTTAGAGGCCCTTGACCCTGAACAGAACTTGGCTTTTAGTGATCATTACCTTAATTTACCCTTTGACCTTTCCAAGGTTATGTTTATTCTTACGGGAAACTTGACCGACACTATTCCGTCAGCACTTTTGGATAGGATGGAGGTTATTACACTTCCCGGATACACGGAAGAAGAAAAAAAGACGATTGCTCAAAGGCACCTTATTCCGCGTCAGATAAAGGAAAATGGTTTAACGGCAAGAAATATATCAATAAGCTCGGGGGCATTGCATCAGATTATAAAAGAATATACTTCCGAAGCCGGATTAAGGAATCTTGAGCGTGAAATAGGGGCTCTTTTCCGCAAGGTGGCGCGTAAAATTGCCGAAGGAGATAAAAGTCATTTTCATATCACAAAAAACAACTTGCAACAATACCTTGGCGTCGCTAAATATTATCCTGAAATGGATCAGGAGAGGAGCCAGGTCGGTTTATCCACAGGCCTGGCCTGGACCCAGACCGGCGGTGATATTCTGTATGTAGAGGCGTCCTTAATCGGCGGTAAGGGAGACCTAATCATAACCGGTCAAATCGGAGATGTTATGCAAGAGTCCGCCCGGGCGGCTCTTAGTTATACCCGGGCAAGCCTTTCTTTGTTGGGCGTTAAGGAAAATGTTTTTGAAAATAAGGATATTCATATTCATGTTCCGGCGGGTGCAATTCCCAAAGACGGGCCTTCCGCCGGTATTGCAATGGCCACATCGCTTATTTCTGTTTTAGTGAACAAACCGGTAAATAAAGATGTAGCCATGACCGGTGAAATCACTCTCAGGGGGAGGGTCCTTCCTGTAGGGGGTTTGAAGGAAAAAGCATTGGGTGCTCTAAGAGGCGGGATTCGTACAATTATTATTCCTGAAAAGAACAAAAAAGATTTGGTGGAGATTCCGTTGCACATAAAGCGCAAAATTAAGTTCGTTCCGGTAAAAAACATGGATAAAGTTCTTTCCTTTGCCATTGAAGGAATTATTATAGGGAATGGGTGATATGAAAATACTTGCCGTTGATACGGCTACAAGGAGCTGTAGCGTTGCGGTGGTCGAAGAAAGATCCTTGTTGGCAGAAATGACAACCGTCAGGAAGCAGACCCATTCCAAGCATTTAATGGAGATGATAAACAGAGTCATGGATTTGTCGGGTCTGACCCTCTCTGAACTGGATGGTTTTGCCGTTACAAGTGGACCGGGAACTTTTACCGGTCTGCGTATTGGAATAAGTTCGGTCAAGGGCCTTGCAACGGCATCGGGAAAACCTGTTGTGGGTGTTTCAAGCCTTGAATCGCTTGCCGTGCAGGCGTCTTTTTTCCCGTATCTTATCTGTCCACTCATAGATGCGCGTAGAGGGGAGGTTTACTTTTCACGATACAGGTTTCAAAACGGCCGTTTAAAAAAAGAGGCTGATGAGCAAGTTTTTCCCCCTGAAAAAGCTGTATTTGACCTTAATGAAGCATGCTTATTTATCGGCGATGGTGCTCTGCTTTATCAAAAGATGATATTAAATAAAATGGGCAAATCAGCTTTTTTTGCATCTTCTTTGCAAAATACCATTAGGGCTTCAACTGTAGCGTATCTTAGCATGAATAGATTTAAAAATGACGATACGGATGATGTCGGCAAATTTGTGCCGCATTATATTCGAAGATCCGATGCAGAGCTAAATTTGACAACCCCGTAAAAAGTCACATCTCAAAAAGTTCTGGTGTATTGAATGATGATATTGACCCGCCCCCATAATTTAACATCTCGGAAATTCTACAACTTTTCGAAAATACAGGTTTATTAATGGCAACCTGTTTATGCTATCAAAATGGAAGAATGGAATGTTGGAATATTGGGAGTAAGGGCGGAAATAAACCATTTTATTTGTAAAAAACTGCTTTCCTTCAACTTCGTTCAGGACAAGCTCACCCATCATTCCATTATTCCAATTGGGGCGAAGCCCTAAGTTTTTGAGAAGTTACCGTAAAAATTCTTAAATTGCCACGGTTATTATTGACAATTTTTATTTATTTTTGATATATAATATAGTTTATGTCACCCCGCCTGTTATTGCAAAGCACATGCGGGCAGGTCACAACTGGAATTTTGGAATACTGGAATGATGGAGTAATGGGTTTTGGGGAAGGTGGGTTATTGATAACATATATCTTGACAGGGTAGTTAAAAATTAATAGATAACAAAATCCCTTTAGAAACCAACATTCCACTATTCCATTTTTCCATTATTTTTACCCCGTGAAACTTTTTTCTATTTTACTGGGGCCATATGTGAGGCAATTTGATGAGTGATTTTTCTTGGTCCGATCCGCCGAATCATACAGCCTTTCCTGTGGCGCGTGCAGGGTATCCTTTTATATTTGCCGCTGTATTTACCACTGCTGTTTTTGCCCTTTTGGAAATGAACATTCCGGCGTTGATCGGTCTTGCCGTCACTTTTTTCATCTGCTGGTTTTTTAGGGATCCGGACCGTGTTATACCCAATTATAACGGTGCTGTGGTATCACCGGCCGACGGCAAGGTTGTTTTTGCAGGTCCGGTGGATAACAGTCGGTTTGTTGAGGGTTCGTGTATAAAAATCAGTATTTTCATGTCAATTTTTAATGTTCATGTAAATCGCATTCCCCATGAAGGGCGAGTGAAAGCGGTTAATTATTACCCTGGGAAATTTTTCTCCGCCAATCTAAATAAGGCTTCAAAGCATAACGAACACAATGCCGTATTTGTTGAAACTGAAGAAGGAAAGAATATTTGCACGGTTCAGATTGCAGGTCTGATTGCGAGGCGTATTATCTGTAAATTACAGGAGGGCTACACGGTTGCCCGCGGAGGTCGTTTTGGATTAATATGTTTTGGATCACGTCTCGATGTTTACCTGCCGCCCGACACAACTTTGAATGTGGCTGTTGGGAACAGGGTAAAGGCCGGAACATCTGTTTTAGGAGATTTGAAATGAAAAAAACAAAAAGAATTAAAAAAGAAAGATCGCGTCGCGGAATTTACATTCTACCAAACATAATTACATCGCTAAATCTTTTTTGTGGTTTCTATGCTGTTATCGCTTCCATAGACGGCAAATTTATTGCCGCTTCCATAGCCATTATTATTGGCGTTTTGTTTGATATTATGGATGGTAAAATTGCAAGAGCTACGAATACCACCAGCAAATTCGGCATCGAATACGATTCTCTAGCAGATCTTATATCTTTTGGTATTGCACCGGGTCTAATGATATATTTATGGGCGCTTAGACCACTTGGAAGAATTGGCTGGCTGGCTGCATTCCTTTTCATGGCTTGCGGCGCTCTACGACTGGCCCGGTTTAACTCTCAGATTGGTATTGTAAGCAGCGATCACTTTGTTGGCCTTCCGATTCCAGCGGCAGCAGGCATGTCGGCAACAACTGTTCTGTTTTGTCACAAATTTAGCTTAATGGGAAAAATGAATCCCATATTCATTCTGGTTTTGCTTTATATTCTTTCCTTTTTAATGGTAAGTACTATAAAATACAACAGTTTTAAAAAACCGGAGCTGTTTAAAAAGATGAATTTTAATGTTCTGGTTATGGTTATACTCATATTGATTTTTATTGCCGCCCAGCCATCCAGTGCCCTGTTCCTTTTAGGACTTACGTATGTTACTTCAGGCCCTTTCATTGCACTTAAAAACCACAGAAAAATAAAGCGAAAAACGTCGGGAGCCATTGAATTAGACGAGCATAGTTCGAATTCTGTTTAACTACCCAATGTGTCGCTCAGGACATCGGTCTTGTGTGAGTACAACAATTAAATATTTCGGAAATTTTACAACCTATTGAACTCATAAATATTTATTGGCACTATTTCAAGTTCGACCAGGGAATATTGGAATGATGGAATATTGGAATGATGTAAAAAAAAAGAAACTCCTCTTAAACCCAATATTCCAATATTCCAACATTCCACCATTCCAGTATTCCAATTGTGAGCGAAGCGAACTAACTTCTATCGGCGAATTGGATATATTACGATGTCAAAAGAATATAATATCTCGGTAATTCCCGGTGATGGTACCGGACCGGAAGTTGTTGCAGAGGGGATCAAAGTCCTTGAAACCGTGGCAGGTAAATGCGATTTCAGACTCAATTTTAACGAGTACAATTTAGGAGGCGAACATTTTAAAGCAACAGGAGAGGTATTGCCGGATAACATACTTGAAACACTTTCAAAATCAGACGCAATATATCTCGGTGCTATCGGTCACCCCGATGTGAAACCCGGCGTTCTCGAAAAAGGCATACTTTTAAAGCTAAGGTTTTATTTTGACCAGTATATCAATTTGAGACCTGTTAAATTGTATGAAGGTGTGGATACCCCTTTGAGGGGAAAGGGGCCTGACGATATAGACTTTGTTGTTGTCCGAGAGAATACCGAAGGCCTTTACGCCGGAGCCGGAGGTTGTTTAAAACGGGGTACTTCGGATGAAGTTGCCATACAAGAATCTATCAATACCCGCAAAGGTGTGGAACGGTGTATCAGATATGCTTTTGAATATTGCAGAAAAAGAAACAAGAGAAAAAAGCTGACGCTTTGCGGCAAGACGAATGTGCTGACATTTGCATTTGATTTGTGGGAAAGGACTTTTAATGAGATTGCTAAAGAATATCCTGATATTAAAACAGATTATGCTCATGTTGATGCCATATGCATGTGGATGGTGAAAAACCCGGAGTGGTTTGATGTTATTGTAACAGATAACATGTTTGGAGATATTATAACCGATTTGGCTGCAATGATTCAGGGAGGGATGGGAATCGCTGCAGGGGCAAACATCAATCCTGAAGGGATTTCAATGTTTGAGCCTATCGGTGGATCAGCACCGAAATATACCGGCAAGCATATCATTAACCCCATCGCTGCCATTTCAGCGGCCCAGATTATGCTTGAGATCTTGGGGGAACCAAAGGCTGCCTCATGGTTAGAGGAGGGAGTTATTAAAGTATTGCGTGATGATCTCAAAGGTGTCGGCGCTGGAAAAATGGGATACAGCACACCAGAGGTTGGAGATCTTGTGGCAGAGTATATTAAAGGAAAAAATGGAAATTCATGATGTCTGAAAAAAAAATTAATGTTGCCGTCGCAGGGGCAACAGGTGCTGTCGGGAATCAGATGGTGTCGTGTCTTGAAGAGAGAAAATTCCCGATTAACTCTATTAAATTATTAGCATCAAGCCGTTCTGTGGGGCGTAAGATTGATTACAGGGGGGATTCGATCGCTGTTGAGGAATTGAAAGAAAGCTCTTTCAAAGGCATGGACATTGCCCTTTTTTCAGCGGGTGGCGGAACCAGTGAAAAATTTGCGCCTTTTGCCGCAAAAGACGGATGTGTGGTTATAGATAATTCAAGTGCATGGCGGATGGACCCGGATGTCCCGCTGGTGGTTCCGGAAGTAAATCCTCATGCAGTGGCGCAATACACAAATAAGGGAATCATCGCAAACCCGAACTGCTCAACCATTCAGATGGTTGTGGCGCTGTATCCGTTGCATAAGAAATATGGCATAAAACGGATTGTGGTTTCCACATATCAGGCGGTTTCCGGGACCGGCAAAAAAGCGATTGAAGAGCTTGATTCTCAGACCCGGGCCATTCTTAGTTTCAAGAATTGCGAGAATAAGGTTTATCCTCATACCATAGCTTTTAACTGTCTGCCGCATATCGATGTGTTTCTGGACAACGGTTATACCAAGGAAGAAACAAAGATGGTCTACGAGACACGGAAAATCCTTGAGGATGATACTATAGGCGTAACAGCGACAACCGTTCGTGTGCCGGTATTTTATGGGCATTCGGAATCGATCAATCTTGAGGTCAAAGAAAATATTTCCGCTCAAGAGGTAAAATCTATTCTTACAACTGCACCCGGTGTTAAAGTTGTTGACGATCCGAAAAATAACGTTTATCCGCTTGCTATTGATGCTGCCGGGCAGGACTTGACACTGGTGGGTCGCATTCGAGATGATGAATCGATACCAAACGGTATCAATATGTGGGTTGTGGCTGACAACATCAGAAAGGGCGCTGCAACCAATGCAGTTCAAATAGCTGAAATTCTGGCAAAAAATTATTTATAAGGAATATAAATTTGGAACAAGTGCCAATTACAAAAGAGGGTTATGAGGCTCTTAAAAAAGAGTTGGAATATCTTAAGAAATTTGCACGGCCAAAGAATATCAAGGCGATTGAGGAGGCGCGCAGCCACGGGGATTTAACGGAAAATGCCGAGTTTGACGCTGCCAAAGACCGACAGGCGTTTATTGATGGAAGGTTAAGCGATTTAGAATATAAACTGTCCCGGGCAGATATAATTGATTCCCGGACAATTCCAAATGATCGGGCTGTATTTGCCAGTTATGTGGTACTTGAAAATATAGATACCGGAGAGGACGTTAAATATCAGCTTGTGGGGCCGGATGAAGCGAATATCGAAAAAGGACGCATTTCTGTCTCTTCGCCGCTTGGGAAAGCGATTATCGGGAAAAAACCTGGAGATGAGATAATTCTCCAGGCTCCGGGCGGGAAAAGGTTTTATGAGCTGGTAGAAATTCTGTAGATTTATACGGGATGAGCGAAGCAAACTAAGTTCTTTTCGATCATTATGAAATGATAAATATAAATATTAACGGAGGATTTTGTGGCTCGTATTACAATAGAGGATTGCCTGAAACGGGTGAAAAATCGTTTTTTACTTGTCAACATGGTGGCCAAGCGTGTAAGACAGATCCGTGAGGGATCGGAATACCTTGTGAGCTCACCTAAAAATGAAGATATTGTTGTTTCAATGCGTGAGATCGCTGCCGGAAAGATTACCATCAAAGAAGATGAAGAGGAAAATCAGTAAGGGACCCATACATATCTTTTGTTAAAAAGCAGCAATACATACAAGATGATTAACAGGGATGTGGGCAAAGCTCTGCACCGGTATGATATGATATCCGACGGGGATAGAGTTTTAGTGGCGCTTTCAGGTGGCAAGGACAGCTTGACCCTGATGTGGATTTTAAGTGAGCGTCTGTCCCGTATCCCCATAAATTATAAGTTGTTCGCCGTGTATGTTGATCCGGGATTTGAGGATGGGTATAGTAAATCTTTTTCAGAATATTGTAGAAAAATCGGTTTTGAATTAAGGGTTGAACATACGGATTATGGAATTTTAGCGCATAGCTCTCGGAATAGGGAAAATCCATGCTTTTTATGTTCCCGGTTGCGAAGAAAACGACTTTTTGAAATTGCAGATGAACTTGATTGTAATAAACTGGCCTTCGGTCATAACAAGGATGATATCATCGAAACCCTGTTTTTGAACATATGCTATGCCGGGGAGATAAGTACTATGGTTCCTTCCCAGTCTTTTTTCCAGGAAAGGTTCACATTAATCAGACCTCTATCCTTTGTTGATGAGGACGTTATAAGACGTTTTGCACGAGAAAAAGGGTCCCCGACTTTTGTTAATTCATGCCCAACCTCAAAAGTTTCGAAACGACAGGAGATAAAAACCTTTTTAAAGCAGCTTTACAGAAGCAACAGGAAAGTAAAAGGGAATATTTTCAAAGCTATGAGCCATGTAAAAAAAGAATTTTTACTCATATGAAAGATATTCAGAATCAGCAAGATAATCGCAACATACCAATAGACAAGGTCGGCATAAAGGATCTTAAATATCCCATAACCGTACTAGACCGGAAAAACAGAGTTCAACACACGGTAGCTTCGATATGTATGTATGTTGATTTGCCCCATGCATACAAGGGGACCCATATGAGCCGATTTGTGGAAATACTCCATATGTTCCACCCAGAGGTTGCACTAAAAAGAATTTCTGGAATCCTTGAGGAAATGAAAAAATATTTAAATGCATTATCGGCAAGTATTGAGGTGACGTTTCCCTATTTTATTAAAAAAGAATCTCCGGTCAGTAAAACTGTGGGTTTGATGGACTATTCATGCAGTATTTTAGGGTCAAGTAATTCGGAGGGTAAAACCGACATTGAACTCGTCGTCGTTGTTCCCATCTCTTCTGTTTGTCCCTGTTCAAAGGAGATCAGTGATGCAGGCGCTCATAATCAGCGTGGAAATGTCCGGTTAAGCACACGATTTAAAAAATTTATCTGGATCGAAGATATGATCGAACTGGTGGAAAAATCCGCTTCATGCGAAGTATATTCCATCCTGAAACGGGCTGATGAAAAGCATGTAACTGAAAAGGGGTATGCCAACCCGAAGTTTGTCGAAGATATTGTGCGGGATATCGCTGAAAAATTGAAAAAGGACAGCAATATCACCTGGTTTTCCGTGAGTGCTGAAAATTTTGAATCAATTCACAACCACAGTGCTTATGCCTCTATTACAAACGGGCAACCTCCACGTCTTTAATCCAGATCATGCAAAAGTATATCCATGATCGGTTTCGTTGACTTTCCCGGAGTATTTAACAACACCACAAAACAATACAACTCTCCTTTCGCATTTTCAACATAACCGGCCCTTGTATTGATTCCCTTAAGGGTCCCGGTTTTGTAAAACGCTTTGCCCCACCGGTGCATAAGAGAATGGTACGGTTCAAATACTTTAAGGATCTTGTAAAGGCTTTTTGCTGAAATCCTGTTTCTTCGTGATATTCCGGAGCCCTCCACAATGATAAGATTCTCGATCTTGAGATTGTTCTTCGCGTAAGTCAATGCTGCGCGAATACCTTTGTCCAGGGTTCCGGGAGGACCGTAAACCTTTGCTCCTGCAGCAATAAGCAACTGGTTGGCGATAAAGTTATTCGAATATTCAAGAAGATTTGAAACGACCTGTACAAATGAGAACTCGGAAAGGTATCTGAAAATGAGATTGTCGAATTTTTTTTTAACCCTTCCCATCCGGATTATCCCGTTTGATTTTATTCCTTGTTTTTTCAGGAAATATAAAAAAAGATGGCCGGCATAGAGTGTAAATTCATTTTTTTGGGGGGAAAGTATAATCCTTCCCCGGTCCATGGCAGATGCAGATATTCTTGACAGTACAAACGGCAAAAGAGGGGTCTGAGCTTCGGCACTGACATAGGCTCCATTTTTGTCTCGTCTGAAGTTAACCGTGTTAAAATTCACACACAAAGCTCCGTTAGGTGCATCGTAGGGTTCGTAAGTAGACGCAACTCCGGGAATTAAGACAGGGTCCTTGAAATATGAACCATCCAATACCAGGTCGTTAATGTTTTTTAATTTAGTGTCAAGCCTGGGGGTGAGGTTGTTAACGATTTCCATCAGCGTTTCCGAAATGAGAAGGGGATCACCATATCCTTTTATTTTGAGATTAGAATCTTGATCCTGGTAGAACTCTGTGACAAATCTGTATTCCGGACCCAGATAATGGAGGGCTACAAGGGCGGTGAAAATTTTCAGGACAGAGGCTGGAACAAGTTGCATACCGGCATTTTTTGAAAAAACAATCCGGCCGTGCGGGTTTGCAACCAGAATTGCATCATGACTCCCGATAAGATTGTTTAAATTATCGAGCTGTTGGGCACGAAGATTTTGTGTCCATACAGATTGAAAAAAACAAAAAAGAATCAGGAGAATAAATATGGCAGATTTGAAAGAATTACCGGTTTTTGATGTGAAATGAATGGGTTGATATATATTTGCCATCCCGGAATTCTCGTAACTTCTCAATAAGTTCTGGTGTATGAAATAATTAAATTTCTTTATCAGGAATTCGGGCTATTTACTTTCCACAATGAGCGTTACCGGTCCGTCATTGATCAAAGAGACATCCATCAGGGATCGGAACCGGCCGGTTTTTACGGAAACACCTTTTTGCCGGACTTGATCGATAAATCGTTCGTAAAGTTTGACAGCCTGACCCTGCCCGGCGGCGTGGACAAACGATGGTCGCCGGCCTTTTTTACAGTCCCCCAGCAAGGTAAACTGAGAGACAACCAGCATCTGACCGCCGGTCGCGAGCAAAGAGCGGTTCATTTTACTGTTTTCATCTTCAAAAATTCTCAAGTTTACAATTTTGTCTGCAAGGTAATCGGCATCCTCGGATTTGTCTGGTTTTGCAACACCTAAAAGTACCAGAAGCCCTTTGCCAATTTCACCGACAACCTTGCCTTCTACGATTACGGAACTTGACTTTACTCTTTGTACTACTGCACGCATCATCATATTATTGATTTTTTTAGCTATCCTGTCAACATAGATTTTATCAATAACTCATTTCCCCACTCCCCCAAAACCTATTGTCCCAACATTCTAGCCCGAATATATCATGAAAATTTTCTAGAGGCCTTTTTGTTAGTAATGAAAACCGTTTGTTATTTACAATGTTGCTTCTACTTGTCAGGTGGCAGTTTGTACCGAAAATTTTCTTGTTCAATTTCTCAAAAATTTTCACCCTACGGGATAGTATTCCAATGTTCCAATTGTCACCTGCCTGCTCGTGCCCCTGGCCGCCTCGCCTTGCTCAGCTGGCGGGCGAGCTCGCAGTGGCAGGCGGGCCCGTCCGACATGGGCTGCGCCTGAGGCGAAAGCCGGGCGGGTTTGGCTGGCTGGCGAGCTTGCAGTGGCAGGGAGGTCAAGCGAGCCGGGTTGTGATCAATAGAGCACTATCTTTATGAAATATATGAGAAAAAAACATCTTGAATGTCTTGAATTAATAAGGCATACTATTACACAAGTTTACATGGTTTGAAGAAAAGCATCATCCATGAAGCGATTCAACAAAAAAAACTCCCCGACCCTTGAAATAAATATATTTCAAAAGGAACGAATAATATGAAGAAGATGGCGGGAGAATTGCCAGCGGTCAAAAAACATTTAAATATTGTATTAGAAAAAATATCAGAGGGAATTATAGGGATTACTTCTGATGGAAGAATTAATTATACTAATGCAGCGGCCCTTTCCTTTTTTAATATTTCTGAGGAAAACTTGTTAGGTTCCAATTTAGCCGAAATGTTTACCGGAGATGACCGTAAAAAGGTGCTTAAACTTTTAAGAGAAACAGGTGAACAACCAAAAACCCCAACAAGCGATTCTCCTCTGAGTCTAAACGAGCATCGGATTACGTTAAAAATTCTTCCCATTAATAGTGACGAGCTTACACGTATCATTATTCTTAATGATGTAACAGAGCAAGAGCGGTTAGAGGAGAAGATTCGGTTATGTGTACTTGAACTGAAATTGCTCAACCAGGCAAGCCAGGCACTTAATTCCAGCTTGAATCTGGATCATGTCCTCGTTACTGTTCTGGAAGAGGTTCGTGGGTTGATGGATGTTGTGGGTAGCTCTATATGGTTAACTGATGCAGAGACCGGTGACCTGATATGCCGTCAAGCAACCGGTGCTTATGGAGAAACTTTACGCGGCTGGCGCCTGGCAGCCGGTGAAGGCTTGGCCGGCTGGGTGGCCAGGCATGGCAAAAGCTTGATTTCACAAGACACTTATACTGATGAACGTCACTATAAAGAAGTTGATCTGTGTATAGGACGGGATATGCATTCGGTTCTGACGGTTCCATTACGGATCAAGGGAGATGTGATCGGAGCGGTTCAGGTAGTGGATATGGAGGCCGGACGCTTCGAAGAGACAGACCTGAAGTTACTGGAGACGCTGGCCGGGTCTGCGGCGATCGCTATTGAGAATGCACGGTTATATGAAAAAGGACAAAAAGAGATTGCCACCCGTAAAAAGACTGAAGAGGCGCTCCGTGAGAGTGAGAATAGATATCGCACGGTTCTTGAAGCAAATCCGGATTCCGTTATTGTTTATGACATGGAGGGAAGGGTAACCTATTTGAATCCAACATTCACAAGGATTTTTGGGTGGAGCCTGGAAGAACGTTTGGGTAAAAAAATGGACATTTTTGTACCTGAAGAGGATTGGCCTAACACCAAGAGAATGATAGAAAAGGTACTGGCTGGAGAAAATGTTTCAGGCATTGAAACGCACCGATACACTAAAGCAGGTGATATTATCCCTGTCAGCATAAGTGGAGCCATATATAATGATCGTGACGGCAATCCCGCAGGAAGTGTGGTAAATATACGAGACATTAGTGAGCAGAAGAAGTTAGAAGCTCAGATTCAGCAATCCCAGAAAATGGAGGCAATTGGCACTTTGGCCGGCGGAATAGCCCACGATTATAACAACCTGCTTATGGGTATTCTGGGGAACGTATCTCTCATATCTCTTGATTTTGATTCCAGCCACCCATACTATAAAAAACTAAAAAACATTGAAAAATATGTCCGAAGTGGAGCTGATCTTACCAAACAGCTTTTAGGATTCGCTAAAGGGGGAAAATACGAGGTCAAACCGGTTGACATCAATGATCTGCTCGAAAAAAGTTCCGAGATGTTTAGTCGAACCCGAAAGGAGATCAGAATTCATAGAAAATATCAAAAAGATATCTGGTCTGTAGAGGTAGATCTGAGTCAAATTGAACAGGTATTGTTAAATCTCTATGTTAATGCCGGCCAAGCTATGCCCGGTGGCGGAAGTTTATATCTTCAAACTGAAAATGTCACGCTTAATGAGAACTATGTCAGGCATTTTTCTGCTAAAAAAGGCGATTATGTTAAGATGTCAGTTAAAGATACCGGAGTGGGTATGGATGAAAATACCATAAAAAGGATATTTGATCCTTTTTTTACCACCAAAAACAGAAGTAGGGGAACAGGGCTTGGTCTTGCTTCTGCTTACGGAATAATCAAGAATCATGGCGGAATTATTAACGCTCACAGTATGATAGGGCAAGGATCCACCTTTGACGTTTACCTGCCTGCATCACCAAAGAAGATTGTACAAAAAGAAGAGCTGAACCGGGAGGCCTTAAAGGGATCTGAAACGGTTCTTCTAATAGATGATGAAGACATTATAATTGATATTGGAGGCCAGATTCTGGAAAGATTGGGCTACCGGACATTAATGGCCAGAAGTGGAGAAGAAGCGATTGAGATCTATCAGGCAAATAAAAATGAAATTAATATAGTTATCCTGGACATGATCATGCCTGACATGGGGGGTGGTGAGACCTATGACAGGCTCAAAAAAATAAACCCTGAAATTAAGGTTCTTCTTTCCAGTGGATTCAGCATAGATGGACAGGCTTCTGAAATAATAAATCGTGGTTGCAACGCCTTTATTCAGAAACCATTTAATGTGGAACAACTGTCTAGGAAAATCAGGGGCATCCTGAGCAATGAATAATTGTTATTTGACGAAAGAAAAGAGTGTTTTTGTATTGTTGACAAGAACCGGAGACAAAAGTATTCTGTAATAGACTTTGATACGTAACAGAAAAAATTCCATGGAGCAAAATATGGAGAATAATTCCCCGGTTTCTTTTAAAGGACAGTTTTTAATGGCGATGCCTTTATTAGTTGATCAGAATTTTTATCAAACAGTTACTTGTATTTGCGAATATACTCCGGCAGGTGCTGTGGGAATTGTTATAAACAGGATTCATCCTTCATTGTCCGGGAAGGATATTTTTAATGAACTTAATATAGAGTATACTTCTGACACAGAATCTATTCCAATCCATATTGGCGGACCGGTTCATATGGGTGAGATATTTGTTCTCCATAGTCCTCCATTTGGCTGGGAAGGTTGTTTTATGATTACTTCTTCTCTGGCAATGAGCAACACCAGAGATATCTTAGAAGCGGTTGCAATTGGCAGGGGGCCGGAATCTTTTATTATCGCTTTAGGATGTGCAGGCTGGGGCCCGGGACAGTTGGAATCAGAAATAAAGCAAAATGCCTGGCTGACCTCTCCCATTTTTGAAGAGATTATATTTAGTATGCCGATTGAGACAAGATGGGAGGAGGCTATGAGAAAGGTAGGAGTAGATCCCGCCATGCTTTTAGCTACATCAGGTAATGCATGAGTGATTCACTGTCGCTTAATTAGTGCCTGAACGAAAACTGTCTTTTCCGCCAATATCTGCGTCAGACTCAAATTTTAACCCGCCACCGAACTTTGGTGGGTTAATCCTCGAAATACTACCCGTATTACTGTGGTTAAAATTTTCGTGTTGACTCGGGGCATCCATGCCCCTCGCCCTTGCGGGCAGCTTGATAGCTGTCCAAATCTGCTATCCTGCAGATTTGTCCTTGATCTTAACGAAAAATCCTAGTTTTCGTTCGGGCACTAATTACCTAAAACCTAAATCTTAAAACCTAAAACATGATAAATTCGGCTTTTTACGAACTCATTAACAGCTGTTAAGACACATTATTCTTTTCAGTCTTCTATCTACTGTAATAACCTTATTTTACCTCATATATTTCACAAGTCTGATTTACCGTATTTTTTAATTTGTTTGATATTCTTTTTGAAATATTCGGACTGATGGCGGCATGGCGGCTTTACTTGTGTAGCGAAAACCATCTATTTCTGTTTTGTTTTTTGTTTTACTTTGTTTTTTGTTTTCTTTTTTTTAAGACAAATTTTGTCTTTCTTTACAAATGCACAGAGCTTAGGATTATAATATTCTTTGCAATTTAAGGGATTATACAGCGGGCATTCAGGATGTTTTTCTGACATAGACTCATTTTTCCTTCATTATTTAGTTTCCATCCAGAAATTGCCCTTTTCCGCAATCTCTGCGTCAATCTGCGGAATTACTTGTGCGGCGTACCACTTGTACGCCTCCGCGTAATTCCTTGATTTCCTTGACCTTGCGAAAAATT